>Ga0206891_10087_pt1 | contig 29453 bp, 18 predicted proteins | sample Alteio_BWOrgHeat_55_FD_153246 | JGI IMG/M metagenome (GOLD analysis project Ga0206891, IMG submission 153246) | Enriched cells from forest soil in Barre Woods Harvard Forest LTER site, Petersham, Massachusetts, United States - Alteio_BWOrgHeat_Nextera7 ...
CACGTCGCACTATGGCGCGCCCGAGCGATTCGGCCTCACCCGCAAGCCCTTTGTGACTCCGTTTGGGACAGCGCCGACGGCTGGAGATTTAGTTGATGAACTGGTCAAGAAGACGGGCAACGCTGTTCAACTCGAAGACTACTGCCATTCCGTAGAGCATTCGATTGAGTTTCAAGTGATCTTTCTTCAGCATCTCTACGGCCCTGGGATCAAAATCCTGCCGGTCCTTTGCGGGCCATTCGTCAAGAGTCTGTATGAAGGAGGTGCGCCGGAAGGTTCGGATCGGGTTAAGCGTTTCATGGAGACGGCGGGTGAAATTTTTGAGCGCGAACGAAAGCGGTTTGTCTTCGTTCTGGGAGTTGATATGGCACACATGGGCCGGCGGTATGGCGATCAGCGCAGCGCTATTGCCCATGAAGGCGAAATGCTGGCTGTGAAGGAGCGGGACTGGCAGCGCATCCGTGCCCTGGAGGATTCAAAGGCCGGCGAGTATTGGGATCTGGTGCAACAGAACCACGATGACCTGAAGTGGTGTGGGTCGGCACCTTTCTACACATTCCTGAAAACGGTGCCGGGGCTCAAAGGCAAACTGCTCCATTATGACCACTGGCAGATTGATCCCGATAGTGTGGTCAGCTTCGCAGGTCTTCAGTTCGTGAGGAACGAGTAGCCCTCGGCTCCTCTCGATTTCGGGCGGGCAAGGCCTCCCGCGCGCGCTTTTACTGGCGCCTCACGGTCTCTGAGATACTCAAACCTTTGCTGAGGTAAAGGTCAGAGTGCTGGATCGCGTTCTAAAATTTGCAATGCGGAGTCTCCTCGGACCAGGGTTACGGCGCCGTCGGGCACCCGGCAGACGGACACGTTACTTGAAGAAGGTTAATCGTCGCATTTGTCTTGTACGTGCTGGAGTTGTACGCTCGCAATCCAAACATGGTTATCGCACTGAAAGTCCCTGTGCTGGGAAGAAAATAGAGCGTGCCCTGTATACCGGCTGTCTCGGGCCATTCGCTATTGGCATTGAAGGCTGTGTGTTGGCCAGACGTCAAGGTGATGGTGTGCGTACCTATCAGGGTGCCGTTTTGATTATAAATCTGGACCAGAAGGGAAGTTGCCCATCCCGCGGTATTAGCGAGATCGGGATTGACCATGGCAATGGAAGTATAGGTTTGGGTAGGTACACCAGCAATTGTGGTAGCCGTGTTGTCGAACGGCATGAATCCGCCGGGATTCGTTGCCGTGTTGTCGATACCGAAGTCGCAAGAAACCTGAGTCTCAGCGAAATAATTCTTCGAGGGAACCGTGTCTCGAATAGCCTCGTAAGCCGAAATCTGACCACCTGTGCCTGAATTATAGACAGAGGCCCAAGTTGTCTGTATCGGTGTCGTTGCAAGACCGGCCGTCGTGTAGCGGATGGTTTGACCCGGGTTCAAACTCCCCGAAATCGTAGTCACGCCCCCCGACGCCTGATCAATGATATTTACCTTGGCTGGGTTGCCGCTTTCATCGTAAAAGTTCACGGTATAGGGCTCGCCTGAATTCGGATTCAAATTAACCAGAACAATTTGCGTGCTCCATATGGTAACGCCGGATTCTAATCCATCCACCACTTGGGGTAGCACGGCGAAGTTCTGTGCATTCCTAATTTGAGGACTTCGCACCACTCGGGGGGCCGAGGTGGGAGCCGACGTCTGGGCAAACAAGGGGGCAGCGAGACAGAGAACAGATAAGAGTCGAACTACTTTCATAACGAGGATTCCTTCATTCCTAAAGCTTTTCACTTAGCCTACTATCAAAGCATAGACGCCGCAAACAGATTTAGTGCTACTAAATCATCGAATAGGATCAATTTCAGGCACCAATTCGTGCTACTAGAAAACTTCACAGTTCACCAGACTATGAGTTTGCGGACTATGCCTGCGGCACATACAAGGAGGCATAGCAGCGGGACGGAAGGCATGCTGCCTATGCTTTCGACCGGGATTTAGACTCCAAGAAAGCAAGAAATTCCTGTGGATTTCGCGTTAATTGCGGGAACGTGGCGATTACGTTTTGTTCAGGATCGAGGAGCGCGTAAAAAGGAATCGAAACGGTGTTGAAACGATTTTCTTCAAGCTTCTGGTTCTGCTCTGATTGGGCATCGGTGCCGTCGGTGTACAGGTCTACGATGACAATCTCTTTCAGCGCGGCCTGAATCTCGGGGCGGGGAAAGATGTTAGCCTTCATCCAGTGGCAATTGGTACAGGCGTAACCCGTGAAGTTGATCAACACGAGTTTATTCTCTGCCCTAGCCTGCCTCAGCGCGCCATCCAGATCATTCTTTAACTGTGTCGTAGCGACCGCACCACCTTGTCCGGCAAACAAGCTACCTGAAGGCTCCGGCAAATAAGCATCCAGTTCGCCAAGACGAGCTCCAAACAAACCAGGCGTCAGACCGATGGCAAAAATCAGGAAGCATGACGCCAGCAGAGACCGTAGAACGGTGACGGGTTCTTCTTTAGTCATTCCGTCCATGCGCAAGACACCGAGAAGATAGAGTCCCGGCAAGGCGAACAGAACCACCCATCCGGCGATCACCCGCTCCCGAGTGAAGAAGTGCCACTGCAAAACGGCGTCCACGTTGCTCAGGTATTTGAGCATCGCGGCGAGCACGATGAAGCCTAGGACCATCTTGATCCGAACCATCCAGCCGCCGCTGCGCGGAAGCCTCTTCAGGTACGAGGGGAAGAGGGCAAGCAGGAAGAAAGGCGTAGCCAGGCCCGTGGCGAACGAAGCCATTCCGAGTACAGGCTGCAATCCCTTTGACTGGACCGAAGCAACGAGAAGCGGACCGACGATTGGTCCGATGCAGGCAAATGACGTGAGCGAGAACGTGAGCCCCATCACCAGCGTTCCAGCGATGCCTCCGCCCTGCGAGGCCCGATCCATGCGCGTCAACAGTCCGGAGGGAAGCCGCAATTCAAACGCTCCCAGCAGGCTAAGTCCGAAAACGAAGAAGACCAACGAGATGAATCCGTTCACCCAGGGGCTGGAGCCCAGCTGGACCACACCAAATGGGCCTGCAATCAATGTCGCGAGGAACCCCAGGCCTGTAAAAAGCACTACGATGCCAAAACAGAAAATGAGGGCTTGCACCCAGCCAGACTTTTTCGCGCCCCCGGTCGTCTGGCTCGACGGCTGGTTTAAGAAGAACGAGACCGTGATCGGAATCATCGGAAATACGCAAGGCGTAAAAAGCGCCGCGAGCCCAAAACCAAATGCGGTGAGAAGAAACGGAAGAAGATCCTGCTGGGCCGCGCTGGAAGAGAAGCCCGTCGCCCCTTGTGGAGCGGGAGCAGCACTGCTCGAAGTTGTCGGTGTCACCGCGGGCGTGCTCTGAGGAACTGACGCGTAACCGCTAGGTAGTGAGACTTGTGGCGATGCGCCCGAGGGGTCCACGGTAATCGCAGCCTCGGCCGTCTTCTTTACCGGTGGCAGGCACTTGACGTCGGTGCAAGCCTGATAGCGAACCGCGACCTGGACGTTGGTCATCCCCTTCGCCGAAGGTGCAAGCGTGGCATCTATAAGGAAAACGGTCTTCTCTCCGTATGTCTCGGTCTGAAGATTAAAGTTCGGATCTAGCTTGCTGATGGGCTGCGGCCGAAAGATCGCAACCGAGGAAAAGGCTGGATTGTCAACAACGCGCAGGGAAGTGATAATCGGGCCGCCGGGCGGGGTTGTGGGCGAATACAGATGCCATCCGTCTTGAATAGTGGCCGTTAGCTGTAGCCAAGCTTGGCTACCGGGCTTGAGGTTTGAAACTCCTTGGTAAGGCTCCAGCGTCCATTGGACCGGGTCGTCCTTCGCCTCAAGCCGTCCCAGGCCTATGGCAGAAACTAGCACCGCCGCAAGCGCAACAACTTGCCTTATCCGCATGATGGTTAACCTGCCCGACTCACTATCCTGCCTGAGCTGATGCCCACTCTGTCAGTTCCGATGCGATCTGATCGCTGATCTTGTTCGTAGCGAATTCCGCGGCCACCCGAATGGCATTCTTGACGGCGTTCGCATTGGACCGGCCGTGGCAGATAATACAAACGCCTTTGAGCCCCAAAAGGGGAGCTCCACCATACTCGGAGTAGTCGACCCGTTTCCTGAAATCCCGGAAGGCCCCCTTCGCCAGGAGCGCTCCCGCCTTACGCATTGGAGTTTGTGAGAGGTGTTCGCGAAGCATCTTGCCAATTACGTCAACTAGGCCTTCACTGGTCTTTAGAGCGACATTGCCGACAAAGCCATCGCAAACAACGACGTCGACTTTGCCCGTATAAATGTCGCGCCCTTCCACGTTGCCAATGAATTGGATGTGTTTCAGGGTCTTCAGCGCGCTCATGGCTTCGTGAGTCAGGGCATTCCCTTTGTGCTCTTCTTCGCCGATAGACAGCAGCCCGACCCTCGGATTCTTGGTGTGGAAAATGATCCGCGAGTAGATATCGCCCATGACGGCGAATTGGGCCAACATCGTGGCTGAGCAGTCAACGTTCGCGCCCACGTCGATCATGACCGCGGATTTCCCGCTCAAGGTTGGGAAGGCCGATGCCAACGCTGGGCGGTCAACCCCATGCGCCAGGCCTTGTACCATTTTCGCGGTGGCCATCACAGCGCCAGTGTTGCCTGCCGAAACCATGCCCTGGGCCGCGCCATCCCTGACTAGTCGCGCAGCCACGCGTATAGAGCTGTCTTTCTTGGCGCGCACGGCCTTGCCGGCGCTGTCTTCCATCGTGATCACTTCGCTTGCATGCTGAACTTCGATGGGAAGTTGCCGCCAGCTACCGTGCCGGTCCAGTTCCTTCGTGACGACTTCTTCCTTACCGACCAAAATAACCTTGACGCTCTGGGTACGGACTGCCTGCAGCGTGCCCTCGACCTCAGGTTTGGGGAAGTGGTCGCTGCCCATGGCATCGACCGCAATCGTCATCATGGAGTGGTAGAAGTTTCTGATTGATTCAAAATGGGGCCGGAATCGCTGTGGGCCCGTAAGGGTGTTACTTGATGGTCGGGATCCTAGGCTTCAACAACCTCGATAACCTCACGGCCCTTATACTTACCGCAATTCGGACAAGCTCGATGGGCTCGGATTTTCTGGTGGCAGTTCGGGCACTCGGCCATCTGCGGAATATTCAGCGCATCGTGCGCCCGGCGCGTGGAAGTCCGGCGCTTCGAGTGGCGGCGTTTTGGATTTGGCATGACGGTTCTACTTTTTCCTAATCTCTCTAGTTCTTGATTTCAGTTTGCCAGCCCGTGTCGTCGGGCCGAAAAAAAACCCGACTCGGCCTCGCCAGGTTTCGCCTAATTTCGAGGATCGGACGCGACCCTGATCTCTCTCAGCTTGCTCCAACGATCGTCGGCCGCTTCGGTCTGACAATCGCAGCTATGCTGGTTTCTATTCTTCCCACAGCCTGGGCAGATGCCCTTGCAATCTTCCCGGCATACCAACTGCATCGGTAACGCCAGCAAAACCACTTCGCGGAGAATCTCGTTTAGATCGAGCTGGTCGCCGTCGTAATAGGCAACTTCAGAGTCGACCTCTTCAAGCTCTTCCTCCCCGCCGCCTTGATAGTCGCTGGCGGGCTGGTAGAACAATTCAAATTTCTTCGCCACCGGAAACTCGGCGGTCTCCAGGCAGCGATCACACGCGGCTTCTATCGTCACCGCCAGGGAACCGCGAATCCGAACCTCCCCGAGGCTCTGATTTACCAGTTCGGCCGCGCCCTGTGCCACTAAATTCGACTTCTGCCGAAACTGATAATCGTACTCAATTTCACCCGGCGGAATTGCCACATCAAAGCGGACTGTTCGTAAATCTAATTCCTGGAGAGTAATGATCATCCACACCCCTCCGCTGGCCGCCGATCGACCCACCTACTGATTCGGGCACACGCGCAAAGCTTAAGTATAGCAATGGGAAATCTCGTTTAAGCATGGCGCGCCTGAAAAGCGGCCACCGAGTGCAGGTGAGGATTGTTACAACAAGCTGACCATCCACCCGCCCCTACTGTCCAAGGCGATCCGCCACTAAGGCAAGCGCCTGTTCACGGCTAGTAATGGTGCCTTCGAGTTGTGCGTTTTCAATTTCTTCCAGAAGTTTTGAGAAACCAGGTCCTGGAATAAAACCGCGCTCGATCAGATCGTGACCAGTGATCAGGCGCGGCGGCCGCAACTCGTCTTCGCCCAGAGACATCAGCCTGGTTTTCATGAACTCGTAGTTGTCCAGATTGCCATTACTTGAGAGGCAATCGACACGATGCAGTTCCAGATGTTCTTCGAAGTGTGGCAGGCGAAGGAAACGGCGTAAGGTGCTTTCGCGCATTCCCCTTACGTCTTTGAACCGCATGTGGTTCGAGACTAGACTCAGGATCTGTTCACTTTGCTCATTCGAAAATCTTAGGCGGCGTAGAATTTCTGCTGCGATTTTGACACCCATTTCAACGTGGCCGTCGAACCGGATCCGCTCAGCGACTCTGAAGGTACCTGGCTTGCCGATATCGTGCAACAATGTGCCCCACGCAAGCGCAACCGACGGATTATTCAGTAGCCCGAGCATCATCCGTGTGTGGATATAGACATCGCCCTCCGGATGGAACTGCGGCGGCTGTTCTACCCCCTCGAGGGCTTTGACTTCGGGCAGGACCTGGCCAAGAAGTCCGGTCTGGTTCATCAGGTCCAGTCCGCGCTGTGCGCCGCCTTCGGTGAGAATGCGATTTAGTTCGTCGCGGACACGCTCGGCTGCAGTCTTCTGGATATCGGCGGCGCATAGCCGGATGGCCGCGGCTGTTTCGCCTTCGATGTCAAAGTTCAGTCGCGCGGCAAATCGAACGGCGCGGAGCAGCCGCAAGTGGTCTTCTCGAAAGCGCTCAAGGGGCGTGCCGATCGCCCGAATCAGGTGAGCATCGAGGTCATGACGTCCGCCGAAGAAGTCGATAATTTCACCCTTCAAAGGATCTTCGAGGAGCCCATTGATAGTGAAGTCGCGGCGCTCGACGTCACGTAGAGGTTCGGACTCAAAGCGAACATGATCTGGCCGGCGACCGTCTGAGTAGGCGCCCTCGCTGCGAAAGGTCGCCACCTCGACGTGGCCGCCGGAAGCCGAATCGGGATTGGGGATCAGCACGACCCCGAAGTGTTCTCCAACCAGCCGGCTGCCCGGGAAATAGGAGAGAACCTGCTGGGGCCGCGCTTGAGTCGAGACGTCGAAGTCCTTTGGAGCGATGCCAAGAAGTCGGTCGCGCACGCAGCCACCCACCAGGAACGATGGGTGCCCCTGCGCCCGCAAAAGCCGAATTATTTCAATCGCAAACGCCTCATCCGTCATCTGGTACACCTGACAGTGGGGCTCTGCAACGCGTTGTGCTCTTTAGAGATTCTCGATATCATCTCGATCTGTGGCCATTTCAGACCTTCCCGGTTCCATGAACCCATCACCCAACAAGGCGGCTACGGCCGCTAAGGTCGTGGTGGCGACGACGGTCGCGCTCTCTTTCATAAGTTTTTGGCGCGGCGCTTCCATCGTACTCAGCGATCTGGCCAGCTCGATGTTCTACGCCGGCGGTATTGCCGAACAGGCTATCGGGCGGTCGGCAGCCTGGTACGTCCTGGGCGTCATGATTTTCAGTTATGCCGTTCGCTCGGTCTACATGGAAAGCTGCGGCATGTTCGTTCGCGGCGGCGTGTATGTCGTGGTCCGGGACAGCATGGGCCCTTTCATGGCGCGGCTGTCCGTCTCGTCGCTGGTCTTTGATTACATTCTTACTGGTCCTATCAGCGTTGTTAGCGCAGGCCAGTATCTGGGACGGTTGATCAACGATCTGCTGGAGACAATCCATCAGACAGCCCGGCTCGATCCGAATTGGTTCGCGGCGTTTTTTGGCGTTTGCGTAACCATGTATTTCTGGTGGAGTAACACAAAGGGTATCCACGAATCCAGCAGTCAGGCGTTGCGCATCATGCAGATTACAACCGTGATGGTTGTGGCCCTGCTCATTTGGTGCCCATTGACGATCATTCTGCAAGGCCATTGGAATTTCCCGCCAGCGCCAGTCGCTCGGAATCTTCAATTTACAAACGAGTCGCTCGGTTGGCTTAAGGGGACCGTCTGGCCCACCATTCCCATTGTTGCGGTGATCATTGCTTTTGGCCACTCCCTGCTTTCGATGTCGGGATTTGAAACGTTGGCACAGGTTTATCGCGAGATTGCCTACCCCAAGCTCAAGAATCTTAAGATAACGGGCAATATCGTTTGTCTCTATGCGATTTTTTCGACAGGCGTGATCACGCTGTTTGCAAGCATGATTATTCCCGACAAGATCCGGCTAAGCTACGTCGACAACCTGATTGGCGGCCTGGCAATGAATCTGGCGGGACCGTTGATGCTACGCCTGATCTTCCACACGTTCGTGGTCGTAGTAGGCGTGCTAATCCTTTCGGGCGCCGTGAACACGTCGTTAATCGGCGCCAATGGCGTGCTGAATCGCGTGGCCGAAGACGGCGTCCTGCTCGACTGGTTTCGGAAACCGCATCCGAGATTCGGAACGACCTACCGGATCATCAACATGATCACGGTGCTGCAGGTGTTGACCCTCATCCTGAGCAGGGGCGATGTCTACAAGTTGGGCGAAGCCTATGCCTTTGGCGTGGTGTGGAGCTTCACTCTCAAGTCCCTGGGCGTCCTTGTGCTCAGGTTTCAACGTCACGATCAGGAATACAAAGTCCCGTTCAACATGAAGTTCGGCAAGACCGAGATTCCCATCGGCCTTGCCGTCACCACCCTGGTTCTACTGTCCACCGCAATTGCGAATTTGTTCACGAAGGAGTACGCCACCACCTACGGCGGTATTTTCACCGCAGCATTTTTCGTTTTATTCACAATCTCTGAGCGCATAAATGCCAAGAAGGCACGCCACGTTCACAAGAAGGGCGACGAGGCTCTGGAAGAGTTCCGTCTCGACCAGCAGCCCCAAGTTGAAGCCAGCGTCCTTCATTCACGGACCGGTTGCATCCTGGTGGCGGTTCGCGATCGGAATCACATGGAGCATGTCCGCCGAACACTGCAGAAAACGAATCTGCGGCGGCACGACATCGTGGTGATGACGGTGCGAATCACGTCGGTTGATAGCGAGTACGAGCTTACCCAGGCACAAATCTTCGGTGAACACGAACGCGAATTGTTCTCAACGGTGGTCTCGCTGGCGGAAAAAGAAGGTAAACCCGTCGAGTTGTTGGTGGTACCGGCGTCCGATCCATTCGACGCCGTGGTGCAAACCGCAGACAAATTGAAAGCGGCGCGTCTGGTAACGGGCGTTTCTATCACGATGACTTCCGATGAGCTCGCGCGGCGCATCGGACTTGCGTGGGAGAGATTGCCCGAGCCAAGACATCCCTTTTCGCTCGAAATCATAAACCCGGACCGGCCTTCGACGTACGTGAACCTTGGTCCCCATCCGCCGCGCCTCTGGCCGGAGGATGTGGACAAGCTGCATGAGTTGTGGCTGCGTCTGAGCGCTGCCGATGCGCTCGGCTCCAAACTGCATCATCGCGATGTGGTGGGCTTAGCACTGCGGCGGCTAGAGCGGGATCTTTGCACCCCGAACCAGGCCGATGTTATTCAGGAGCTAGAGAGAGAATTGAAGAATCACTCGTAGGGACGGACTGCAGGTCAGCCCTTCAGGCGCCTTGATTTTCGGCGGCTTCCGGCGCTTCTAGTTTAGCCGCTGCGGCGGCGGCCTCGGCTGCTTCAGCCTCGGCCTTTTTCAGTAATTCCTTCTTCGTCGGCGGCGCAAGCTCGTGGCGGTAATCGTGATCGTGATAACACGTGCGGCAGCGAACCTTCGCGGCCTCAGTGCCTACCAGCGAAACGACGGAATGATTGGTGATGCGACGGCACTTCACACAATAGTCGTCGATTATGTCCCCTAGACGCAGCTCACCCATACTTGAAAAGGAAATCACAAGGGCCAATTAGTGGAGTATATCAGAGCATTCACGGGCGCCGGTTCAGCTGGCCAGGGCAATCGGAAGAGGTAACGCATGGTCTGACGTAAGTTGCCGCCCCCGGGCGGCCCGGGACTAAGATGAAGCAAATGGCCTCAACTTTTCGCAACAGCCTGGTTGAACTGATCACGCAGACCTCAACAAATTTGCCCCCTGACGTGCGCGTTGCTATGGGCATGGCAGTCGAGGAAGAGACGCCAGGGACGCAGGCCGAGCAGGCCCTTAAGATTATCGCGACGAACATTGACATGGCTCTCGAAGACGTCGCGCCAATTTGTCAGGACACCGGTATGCCAACGTTCTTCGTGCACACGCCGGTGGGCGTAAGCCAAATCAAAGTAAAGGCTGAGATCACCGAAGCGGTGGCTGAGGCAACCCGACTGGGGAAACTGCGGCCTAATTCAGTGGACTCGCTGACTGGAAAAAACTCCGGCAATAATCTCGGCAGCGAAACGCCAGTGATTCATTTTGAACAGTGGGAAGAAGAGGACATCGAAGTAAAGCTAATCCTCAAGGGAGGTGGCTGTGAGAACAAGAACATTCAGTATTCGCTGCCGGCTGAGTTGGAGCATGTGGGCAACGCCGGGCGCGATCTGGCAGGTGTGAAAAAGTGCTTGCTGCACGCTGTCTGGCAGGCGCAGGGGCAGGGTTGCGCTCCGGGAGCGATTGGCGTCTGCATCGGCAGCGATCGCGCTCACGGCTACTTCCTGGCCAAGGACCAGTTGTTTCGCTCGCTCGATGATGTGAACCCCCATCCCGCACTGGCGAAGCTTGAACAGGAAGTCATGGAGGAAGCTAATCGCATTGGTGTAGGGGCGATGGGCTTCGGTGGCGGCGTCTCGCTGATTGGCTGCAAGGTAATGGCGGCGAACAGGCTGCCCGCGAGTTTCTTTGTCTCGGTGGCCTACGACTGCTGGGCCTTCAGGCGCTTGGGCGTCCGCCTCGATGCCGGCACGGGCGCGATTAAAAAATGGCTCTACCGCGATCCGGGCGAAGTGGTGACTAAGATGGCGAAGACCGAAGGCTTTCCCTTGACGGGCCGCGAGCTGATTCTTAATCCACCACTGGCCGAGGACGACGTGCGCCGCCTCCGCGTCGGCGATGTGGTTGTTCTTAGCGGTGAGATGTATACCGGCCGGGACGCTGTCCATGCCTACTTGATGAAGAATCCGCCGCCGGTCGATTTACACGGAGCGGCCCTTTACCACTGCGGACCCGTGGCCCTCAAGCAAGGTAAGGCCTGGGCCATCACGGCGGCCGGGCCAACCACCAGCATCCGCGAAGAGCCGTATCAGGCGGAGATTCTAAAACGCTATGGTGTGCGGGCCGTCATCGGCAAGGGTGGCATGGGTCAGAAGACGCTGGCAGCGCTGCATGAATGTGGGGCGGTTTACCTGAATGCCATCGGCGGCGCGGCCCAGGTCTACGCGCGGACCGTCCAGGAGGTATTGGACGTACACTTGCTAGAGTTTGGGATCCCGGAAGCTATGTGGAGGCTTCGGGTGAAGGATTTTGTGGCCGTAGTCACCATGGATTCACATGGCGGCAGTTTACACGCGGATGTCGAAAAAGCAACGGGCGACAACCTGGAAGCACTCGTGCCGGCGGGTGCGAAATAACGGCTCCCTGCGCGAAGCGCTGGTTGTCTTGCAAAGAAAATCGTTTGCTAAACTGAGACTTCTGCTCAAAAAGGCCAGGTAGCTCAGTCGGTAGAGCGCAGCCCTGAAAAGGCTGGCGTCGGCGGTTCGATTCCGTCCCTGGCCACCAAAACTCGTAAAGTACCAGAAATGTTTCTTTTCGCTTCGCCTTCCGGGTCTCCCAGGACCTTCGTACTACCGAGTACTAAAACCTTCCGTAGTACCGCCGCGAGAATCCCCTAGCTCATTCAAAAAAAAAGTCTTAGTGGTCCTTGAGTTCAAGGTAACTTAGGCAACAAAGTGCTGGACTTACTATCAGAAATCCCTGTATACTTCCATCCGGAACCATATTTTTAGGACTTTATTTGATAGGGCCTAGGTGTGGACGGATTGCAGTTCGGAGGAAATCTATGAGCGTGAAAAATTTTTGGGTCGCGTGTTCAACAGCAACACTCGTCCCGGGGGGAGAACACAAATGTTGAAAATTCGGATCGGCTTAGCAGTTATCGCTGCTGGAATCACTGCGACTTCGGCATTTGCCACCACCTCTCTACAGGACTGGGAAATTAACGTAAACGGCACGACCTACTTTCCAGGAGCAGGAGACACCTTTTCGTCAGTTCCAGGCCTCGATTCAAGTAGTTTCAACCAAAGCAACCCCAGTACCGGCCTCGGTACGCTAACTCTCACATTTAGCCCGGGCGCCGCGGCCAGTTATTATCTCGGTGCGTACTTCTTCGTTCCGTCCGCGACTCCGGCCTACAATCAATTTGGCGTTGTAAATGGCTCGGCGGCTGCCGGTCAGGACTACCAGATCGATGTCCCGGAGTACAGCCAGAGTTCCTTAAATCATGGCGCTGGAACGATCGTCGACAATCTCGCTAACAGTGCGCTGGACGACACGAATTCTGTCCCGGGCGGCACCGACAATTTCTTGAAGAACTGTGGTGCAAACGGCGGTGGTGCGGCGACGGCAAGCTGCAATGATTGGGTCTCAGCGGCGACCGGATTCCACTTTAGCTTGGCCGCCGATCAGGAAGAAGTAATCACCTTCACTTTGTCGACCACCAATCCCGGTGGTTTTAGCCTGGAGACCGTGGGGATAACCGGGTCGAACGTCGATGCGGATAACGTGTTCCTCAGCGCTAGCGCGGCTACGGAATGCATAGGTTGTTGTGTAAACCCCAACGGCTGCGGCCCGCCCCCGCCCCCTGGCGTGCCTGAGCCGGCCTCGTTGTCTCTCGCTGCGATGGCTGGTGCCTTCTTGATGCTTGCGAATCGCAAGCGCCTGAATTTTGGTCGGACAGGAGGAATAAAGAGATGAGAACACGGTTTTCTTGCAGCATTTTAACCGCAGCCATTGCTGCGATCTGCGCTTCTCAGTCTGTTTCTGCCGCGGTCACGGTGCTCACCGTGCCGTGGGTTCCGGCGACGCCGACAACTCCGCACACCACCTATCCTCTTAATTCAACCACCGAAGCATCGATAATCCTGGTGGCAACAGTTCCGAGCGCAGTGGGATCATCCGATTCCTTTTCCGTGACATGGAGCTTCGGAGACGGTTCCGCGAACACTACGTTCGCTCTGACCAATCCCTACGACGCCTCCACCACGCACAAATACCCCGCCAACGCTGCTACGGGAACGCAGTGGACAGCTACGGTCACCGTCACCGATACCACCACCAACACCACTGGCTCCGCCAAGTATTACGTGATTCAGGAACCAAACGTGCTCTCCTCGCGCGTAAACGTCGCCATCGACTGGGGCCTTTCCTATCTGCACCGGACAATGTGGCGTAACGGCACCAATCCAAACACCACCACGTCGGGCGGTTGGGATACTCAGACTTACAACTGCACGCCCGTCAATGGTAGTGCTTACAACTGCCAATATTGGGGCAGCCTCGACGCCGAGAACGTTCAAGCCTATGAAGTAAATGGCCACTTGGCAAGCGGTCCTTCGACAGATCCCTATACCGACGATGTCGCTCGTGGTACGGCGAGAATGTTGAACTTTTTGACCACAATGGCAAACTCGACCGATCAGTTTACTTACAACCCCGCGAAGGCTAGCTTTACGTGCGCCGATGGCAGCGTTCCAACCACCACCGATCCAACGTGCTCCTCCCACGGCGGACAGCACTTTTACAACTCTGGCGCGACGTCATGCGCAAGTCCGCCTTGCACCTTCACATTCGACGGTAACAAGAATGGTCAAATGATCTACAGCGCCGACGGTTCCGGCGAGCCGATCTATACCTCCTCTCCCTTCATCGATGCATTAGTTGCTAGCGGAACGCCAAACGCCACAGCCGTTACAGGAGCTGCTGGAATTGTAGGCCATACCTATAAGGACATCATCCAGGACATCCTCGACTACTACGCTTATTCCCAATATGGTGGCGATTGCGACGTGAGCACGGGATATTACCGCGGCTACGCGGGCAGTTGCGCGGGAGGTGCATGGCTCTACGATCCCCAGGAAGGTGACGATGATTCCACTTCGCAATGGGCGGCAATCGGATTCATTTCCGGCGCGCGTGGAGCCGGTATCTCTATACCGGCCATTACCACGGACGCGAACAACGTCTGGGTTACCAACGCCCAGGACGTGACTGACCCCAAGCCGACGGCATCTGATCCGTTCGCCAGCGGCGACAATTATGGCGCCTACGGCTATCGTGGCTCGTTCGCCTATTCAAATGAGTGGGGACCGTTTGCTGTTACTCCTTCCGCGACCGTGCAAATGGCTATGGATGGAGTTGGTAGAACAACGAACACTGCATTCGGCGATTCCACCACTGCGTTCGATCAGCGCTGGAATAACACCGAAACTTATTTAGCCGATAACTTCTGCAACAGCGTTACGACCTACGGAAACGGTGGATCCACTAACGCCTACTACGCACCCAGGGCATATACATATGGCATGTTCTCTTTCACCAAGGGCATGCTGTTACACAACCCGGCAGGTAGCTTATCACCCATTCAGTATTTGCGAACGCAAACACCGGGCGTCTTCAGCGGAAATCCCAGTGTGCCACCAGATACAATCGACTGGTACGCTGCGGTATCGGCTGCAAACGGGGGTAAGGATCCCTGTGATGGAGTAGCACAAACTCTCGTGAACTATCAACTAAACCCAAGTAGCGGCACCGTTGACGGGCACTGGTACGGTTACGACTACGACGGAGACCAGTTCTACTATGAAACAGCCTGGGCTCTGATCATGTTGCAGCGCACGGTGTTTGTCACCTGTGTGAATAACCTGGCGGGTGCGGGTGTTGCCGCGGCCGCTGCTCCGGCACGTATTGATTTGAGCTGGAGTAATCAAGCCAACTCAACATCCTATAACGTCTTACGAGGAAAAGCTAACGGCGGTCCTTACACTTTGATTGGAACAACATCCAATACAGCATACTCGGATACCAACGGATTGACCGACGGGTCTACTTACTTCTATGTAGTCCAGCCGCTAAACGGCGGTATAGAAGTCTGCCAGTCCAACCAGGCCACCATCACGGTACCAGTACCCCAGAGCGGCCGCCACTAGCCCTCATCTCCGCAAGTCTAACAAGGGCCCTCTGGTAAACCGGAGGGCCCTTGTTATTATTAACTGAGTTCTGTTGAATGAAATATAAGTCGTTTGCTCTCCTCGCAGGTTCTGCGTTTGTTCTTACTTGCCTGGCCGCCTTCGCGGCAGATCAACCAAATGTTGTCAAGCAACCTGTTTATCTTTATCTGTATGCCCGAATTACCGATCATGTAAATCTCAACCTCACCGAAGATCGGATCCGTCGGGTCCTGCCCGCAATTGACAAACTCCGGCAAGCGCATCCGGAAGCTCACATCTCGGCAACAATTTTGTTCTCTGGTTCTGTTAGCGAGGCTTTGGCGCAGCGAAATAGCCAGACCCATATTGTGGATTTCATTAAGAGCTATCTGAACCGCGGCGTGATTGAGGCAGGCTATGACGGTAGTGATGAACCTACTTACGCAACTCGGCCCGCGGTCGATTTTACTGGGACCACGGATCCTCAGGGTCGCTGGCTTGCGCGTAAGGCCGGCCAGGAAAAGTTTTTGACCGAAGCACGCGATCCGCTGACGGGCGCTGCTCAGCCTGGAAAGGCTGGTGGCCTTAAGAGGATGCAAGAGGTTTTTGGCGAGGCCGTCTGTATCACCGGTATTGAACCACTGATGAGAGTCGGCTCCGGCGACAAGGTACTTTCCCCCGTGTCGAAAGCGAGAATTCTTGATGAAGGACCGAAGCCGGTGGTGCTTCCACCCGGTCTTATGCCCGAGATCTCCGGCGATCCGGAAGCTGTCGGGATCATACGGTCCTTTAACTCCAAGGCGATCATGTTCGGTTTACCCGAAGCGAACACTGCCCGTATCCCGGGTTTTCGCGGCGCCCGAGCGGGTTTCAGCGACCTTATTAGTCCACCGCCCGACACGTCTCCTGAATTGTTCTGGGAAGACAATGTGTTGCGTTCTTCCGATGCCAGCAGTGAGATGGTGCGCCTGGTTCACGCGGACGGCGGAGTCGCAGTGATCGAGAAACTAACAGAAAAGGTGGACCGGGCCAAGATTCACATCGTTCATGTGGAGCTTGGTGGTGAGCAAATCTATTTGAAGCCGGAGTTCGTCAAATGGCCGCAGTTTCCGCCTCTGCAATATGCTTACGATCATCCGGCAGCTCCCGAATTGCCGGCTGATGTGCTGCGGTCGAAGGCGGATGTGGACGCTGCCTACGCAAATCAAGACGCTCTGCTGAGTTGGGTAACTGACAAGTTCCTACCGGCAAATCCAGGCAGCCGATTTGTGTCAAGTACGGCTTTAGCGGGTATGGTGGCGCCGGCAACGGGTTTTAGCGTGTCAACGGCTGGGCTGAAAACAGCATTAACGGAGTTCCTGAAAGCTTGGGGCAACGACACGTTCGCCCCGCCGCTCTTTCAAGCTGACGGTCATTACCTGTCTCGGGCAGAACTATTTCAGGTGATGGTCGACGCCCTTGCCGAATTTCATCGAACTGGGAAGTTGCCGGATTCCGTCAAAGTGGTCCCCGTTTATGGGCCGGTACGATTGCTCACGGGGCATGGACCGAACGTCGGCGAAGTTTCGGTAGCGGCTCTGGCAGCGATTTGCGCCGATCTCGCACCGGGTCTGCATGATCAGAGTGCGGGTCAAATTCCAAAGAACGCGGTTCCGATTGGCATTACAGTTGAGGGCGCAATGCTTAACCCGGCGCAATTCCTCAGGCTCATGGCAGCCGCATTGATAAACCCATCGCCCGAAGCAAAACTTAACATCCGAATGACCTATGAATTCATTGGCCTAGGTCAGTTGATGCCGAGAACACGGCCTGACATGGACGACGGTTTCATTTGGACGCTGAAGCCCGCGAAAATCGAGATCAACAGGCTATCGAATCCTTGAGCCGGTAGATGTCGAAAGCTGACTCAGAAGCGGACAGGGCGAGCGCGGTAGCAAGACGCGCGCGCCCGTCGCGTGCGAGTTCCGTAGAAGAGATTGGGCCCGCGACCCAACTCGCGTCTTCCACAGCCTCGGTTAAGTTGCTATGGCTGCCGTTTGCCGCAATAGTACTCCTGGCTGCCTTTCCGATTTTTGTCTCTCGGGTAGGTGACAACCAGCAACTTTCGAATACCTTCTGGATTGCCAGCGGGGCGCTCCTTGTCTTTCTCTTAATGCTCCGCCGGAATGCCATGCGGGCCGGCCGCACTTTGCGAACCGAGGTGGTGTTCCAAAAGTCGCACTATGTGCAGCTGACGATGCACACGTGTGTTTACACCTACTGGGGCTGGTACTGGCGCGAGGTTTATCATTATTTCCCGCTCATCGTGGCGCAGATTGTATTTGCTTATGCCTTTGACATGCTGTTGTGTTGGTCGCGCCGCGATAAGTGGATTCTAGGCTTCGGACCATTTCCGATCATACTGAGCACGAATCTGTTCCTCTGGTTTAGGGACGACTGGTTTTATCTGCAGTTCCTGATGATTATGACTGGGGTTCTAGGCAAGGAGTTTATCAAGTGGAAGAGGGAGGGCCGGCTTACTCATATCTTCAACCCGTCGGCCCTTTCTCTGTTTCTTTTTTCAGTTGTTCTTATAGCGACAAAGAGCACAAACATAACATGGGGCATCCAGATCGCGGACGCTTTACATCGTCCTCCCTATATCTATCTCGAAATTTTCCTGCTTGGTCTGGTAGTACAGGCCCTCTTCCAGGTGACTCTTGTCACGTTGTTCTCCGCTGTAGCGCTATGTGCGCTCAACGTTTTGTACACGCGGATTACCGGCAGCTACAATTTCATCGATTCGAACATTCCAGTCTCGGTGTTCCTGGGCCTTCATCTTTTGGTGACCGATCCAGCGACTTCACCACGGAAGAATTTCGGAAAGATCTTGTTCGGATTGATGTACGGCGCTGGCGTGTTCGGAATGTATCGCTTTCTGGTGCTGCTGGGTGCGCCGGAATTTTACGACAAGCTGTTGTGCGTTCCCGCCCTTAATCTTTCAGTTCGTGGCCTGGACCGGCTCAGCGAACAGCTGGCAAACCGCTTGCGGCCCGTTCAACTCCGTCTGCCATGGAGCGGTTGGATGTCGAACCCTCAGCGCAGTAACCTCGCGTGGATGTCGGTGTGGATTCTGTTCTTCGCCGCCATGATGCAAACCGGATTCCTGAGCAAGGGCAAAGACCATCCTGGCGGCGATCCTGAGCACTGGCGCCGAGCCTGCCAGGAAGGGGATAAGTCCGCCTGCGCAATCTGGGCGCGCGCACTCAACGCGACATGCGACAGCAACGATGCCGCAGCCTGTCTAAAGGTGGCGCAGCTTCTGCAGGCTGGGCAAATCATTCCGCGCGCGGCGGCAAAAGCGGGTGTAGCCTTCGGGCGCGCTTGCGACCTTGGATCGCACGAGGCCTGCTCGTCTCTTATCGACTTCGTTCGTGGCGATGGCAAGGATGCTTTGCTTAAGGCGTGTAACGAGGGTGACGGGGCAAGCTGCTTCGTTTTGGGTTCCCTTTACAGCGGAGGGAACGGCGTTCCCCAAGATGGGCAGATGGCCTTCGACCTGTTCCAAAAATCCTGCGACACAGACTGGTGGCGAGGTTGTGGGCGATTAGGTGTGAGCTATTTGGTTGGTCAGGGCGTTGCCATAAATCCCGAAAAGGCTGTTCAAAGTCTCGAAAACGGCTGCCGCGGCGGAGACGCCTCCAGTTGTTTTGAGGTGGCGAGAGTTTACTGGGAAGGGACTGCCGGCCCAGCGCGTAAGGATCTCGCCAGAGAGAGACTAACGAGAGCCTGCGACCTGGGCTTGAAGACCGCCTGCGATCAGGCCGCGAAGCTAAAGCCGCAGTGAGAGCCGGTAATCGTCTTCTCATTTGCCTATACCAACGTTGCCGGCGGAGTCGCAATTGATGACGCGATTGTTGCCTTTGTGGGATCGGTACCATAAAGATTATGGCGACGTTCACAAGAGATCAACTCCTTGCGGGTCGTGATCCGGCCATACCTCTCAGCGAAAATACGCATCTTCTGCGCTGGGTAGAGAAGATGGCGCACTTGACCAAACCCGAGGCAATCCACTGGGTGGACGGCTCGGCTGAGGAGTACGACGCTCTCTGCAGCCAGCTCGTCGAAGCGGGGACGTTTGTGCGCCTGAATCAAGAGTTATGGCCGGGTTGTTTCCTGGCGCGCTCCGACGCAAGCGACGTGGCCCGCGTCGAAGACCGCACATTTATTTGCTCGCTCTCAAAGGATGCCGCCGGGCCGACGAATAACTGGGTTGATCCGTACCAAATGCGGCGTCAGCTGAAAGGCCTGTTCAGCGGCAGCATGCGTGGACGGACCATGTACGTGCTTCCTTTTAGCATGGGTCCAGTGGGCGGCCCGATGTCGCAGATCGGCGTGCAATTGACTGATTCACCATACGTTGTGGTGAATATGCGCATCATGGCGCGGATCGGCGTTGACGTATTTAAGGAAATAGACAAGGATTACAAGCGAGTTGTGCCCTGCATGCATAGCGTCGGCATGCCGCTCGCCCCAGGACAGGTCAGCGTCGCGTGGCCCTGCAATCCAGAGAAGTACATCGTACATTTTCCGGAAACCCGCGAAATCTGGTCTTATGGATCAGGCTACGGCGGCAACGCGCTGCTCGGCAAGAAGTGCTTTGCCTTGCGCATAGCGTCGAATATTGCGCGCGACGAAGGCTGGATGGCCGAGCACATGCTGATCGTTGGCGTCGAAGATCCTCAGGGCATGAAGACGTACATTGCGGCGGCGTTCCCAAGCGCCTGCGGCAAGACGAATCTGGCCATGCTGATTCCGCCGAAAGGCTTCGACGGTTGGAAAGTCTGGACCGTTGGCGACGACATCGCCTGGATCAAGCCCGACGCGAATGGTTCGCTGCGTGCCATCAATCCTGAGGCGGGATTCTTTGGCGTTGCGCCCGGAACGTCTGCGAAAACGAACCCGAACGCAATGGCGACTCTCAGGCGGAACACCATCTTCACGAATACCGCGTTGACCTCGGATGGGGGCGTGTGGTGGGAAGGGATGACCGATAAGCCGCCTGCTGAGTGTTTGGACTGGCAGGGCAACCTATGGACGCCGGCGATCGCAAAGACTACCGGAGCTACCGCTGCCCATCCAAACGCCCGCTTCACAGCACCCGCGAAGCAATGCCCGACCATCGATCCGGATTGGGAAAATCCGGAAGGCGTTCCGATCAGTGCGATTCTCTTTGGCGGACGCCGGCCAACCACGATGCCTCTGATTTATCAGGCCTTTAACTGGAGTTCGGGTGTGTATGCCGGGGCAACCATGGGCTCGGAAACCACCGCCGCCGCCGCCGGGCAAGTCGGTCGCGTTCGGCGCGATCCCATGGCGATGCTGCCCTTTTGCGGTTATCACATGGGCGACTACTTTCGTCACTGGATCAAAATGCAGCGGTCACTGACAGTGACGCCGCGCATTTTCCATGTGAACTGGTTCCGTAAGGATGAGAAGGGCAAGTTTCTGTGGCCGGGCTTCAGCGAGAACATGCGGGTATTACGCTGGATCATCGACCGGGCGCATGGACGGGCGCAGGGCCGGGAGACGCCAATCGGGTGGATGCCGAGTTACGACGACTTCGAGTGGGAAGGGTTAGACTTTCCCCGCGAGCGGTTCGAAAAACTGCAAGCGTTCCACCGTTCGGAGTGGAGGGCGGAAGTGATCGGGCACGAGGAATTGTTCATCGATATCCACGACCACATTCCGCCGGAGATGATCTACGAACGGGAACTTCTGATTTGCCGTCTATAGAGGCTTGCGCCACTCTCGCGCCTCATTTCTCGCAATAGCGGATTCCAGCGACGTGTTGGCCCGTGGAGGCGAAAGACTCCGACGCCCTATAAATATTCAGCCATCTCATCCCTTTTTCTGCAACGTTCAGAGTAGTGTAACCGTCTATTCACGCGGAAGCATTAAACCCAGTTTATGAGTAACCATACAGAGATGGCCTGAGCACTTCTCACGGAGACCCTCAGGCCGATGCAGGAGGGGTTCGCCATGAAAGCTCTTATCCACTTTGTTGTAATTGCCATCGCCGCTTTCTTCGGTGTTGGTTCTGTTTATCCGATCAGCCGCGTGACCTCACGCTAGTTCGCTCCCAGCTATCGAATGGTGCGTCCGCTTCGCCGAAGCCGTTTCAAGAAGGTCGTAACCTTCCAGGAGGCGCTGCTTGCAGAAACGCGGCAGCGTCTTTCCGTTGCTATGCGGCTCAGCCTCACGGGCCGTTGTCTATACAATAGGCATCAACATGGGTGCCGCCTCACTCGTTTCCGCGAAAAAGCACAGTCATGTGGCCTTTCCCCTTGCGGCCGCATTGGCGTTGTCGACGGCTGCGACATATCCAGTCCACGCGGCAGTGGATTTTGCCATCCAGGTGCATCCCATCCTCGAAGCCCGGTGCCAGCCTTGCCACAGCGGCGATAAGCCTCCGGCCGGTTTGCGATTGACGGATCAGGCCTCTGTGCTAAAAGGTGGCGTCAGCGGTCCCGCCCTCGTTCCCGGTGATGCGAAGAACAGTCTGCTGATTCTCCGAGTGACCCATCAGCGGGGTGCCTTAATGCCGCCCCTGGGTAGCCCTTTGACGGATGAACAGGTGGCCGTGCTCCGTGCCTGGATCGATGAAGGCGCCGCTTGGCCGGAGATGAAACGGACCGACGCGAAAGCACCAACCGCAAGCGCTGCTTGGGTTGCTCCGATTGCGCCCCGGACCGTTCCCGTTCCCCCCGGATCGGAAGCCAATCCGATTGACCGTTTTGTCACCGAATACCTCACGAAGCATGGCCAGACCCTTCCTCCACCTGTCTCGGACGCCGTCTTTGCGCGCCGCGCCTATTTCGATCTGTGGGGGCTTCCGCCAACGGTTGAGCAACTCTCCGCTTTCATGGCCGATCCGGATCTGGAAAAACGCGGGAAGCTGGTTGACCACCTTTTGGCTGACGGCGAAATGTACTCAGGCCATTGGATGAGTTGGTGGAATGACTTGCTACGCAACGACACCGGCGTGAATTACCAGGGCGACCGGAAGTCGATTACGCCCTGGCTGATTCAGGCGTTGAAGAAGAATGAGCACTATGACCAGATGATTCGGGACCTGGTGAATCCGGTGCGGCCCGGCGATCCGGATGGCTTCCTGACCGGCGTGAACTGGCGCGGAACCGTAAACGCCAGCCAGACTCCGTACATGCAGGCTGCGCAGAACACGGCGCAAGTCTTTCTAGGGGTCAATCTGAAGTGCGCCTCATGTCACGACAGTTTCATTAACAGGTACAAGCTGCGTGAAAGCTACGGCATGGCCGCGCTTTTTTCAGAGACGCCTCAACTCGAGCTCGTTCGCTGCGATGTCAAACAAGGCAAGTTTGTCGCGCCGGCACTCCTCTATCCTGAGTTGGGTTCAGTGCCTCCAAACGCAACACTTGCGCAGCGTCATCGGATTGCCGCTCAATTCTTTACAGATCCCCGCAACGGCCGCGTCCCCCGTACCATCGTCAATCGCTTCTGGCAGAAACTATTTGGCCGCGGATTGATTCAGCCCGTGGATGAAATGGATGCCGAACCCTGGAACGCTGACCTACTCGATTGGCTGGCAGTCGATTTTACGGCCCACAACTGGGACCTCAAATATCTTTTGCGCGCCATCATGACCTCAACGACCTACCAGATGCCCGCGCGTGTCTCAGAGGAGCAGCCTGATAAGGTCTACACTTTTCTTGGTCCCAATGTGCGGCGGCTAACCGCGGAGCAGTTCCTCGATAGTGTCTCTGCGGCAACAGGCGAATGGCGCATCAGAACAGAAGGCAACGATGCCATCCGGGTGCGCGATTGGGAGTTGAAGAACTCGCAACTGTCGGCAGCGCTGGGCCGGCCGATTCGCGATCAGGTGTTCACGACGCGGGAGGGCCGCGCGACAACCTTCCAAGCGCTGGAACTGGTGAATGGCGATTTGCTGGAGACGCTGCTCCGTCAGGGATCGCTGCGGCTTCTTAACGAACTGCCGCCTGCCCCGGACAACCTTTTCGATAGTGGCAAGATCCGAAAGGGCGGCATTCGTTTCAAAATAGACATTTCTCAAGCTCAGGAACTCTGGCTATTGACTGAGGACGCGGGTTCGTACGATCCGGCGCGAACCGTTGCCGGTTGGGTTAACGTGAAGTTCAAAGGCTCGAAGCAGAAAGGAACGCCGCATAAAATCGAGCTGATCACTTTGGCCGCAATTTCGAAGTTCCGCCGCGAACAACTGCACGCCGGTGACAAAAAAATGGGGGAGGGCGTGGTGGTTCCGCTGGGTACTACGCTTTCCTTGCCGATTGCCTCTCAGGGCTATACACGTATGACCGGGACAGTGGTTGTGGACGACCGGTCCCGGCCTTCTGACATTGGCGGATCGGTTCGGTTTTTTGTGTTCGGCGCGAAGCCTGATCCGGCTCATCTTTCGAAGATTGTAGGAAGCCCGCCTGTGCCCGAACCGACGGCTGTAGCGAGCGTAGACGATGCCGTTGAACGCTTCTATCTGGAACTACTAGGCCGACGACCGCAGCCCCAAGAGGTTGCCGTTGCGCGCGAATACTTCAGGAGCGGCACAACTACCACCGCGAAACTACAGCCCGCGGCGCTTGAAGATTTTCTGTGGAGCCTATTCATGCATCCAGATTTTCAGTACATCTACTAACCAGACCCGAAACCTACGGAAAGGAGGCCACGGCAAATGACGAAACAGCTGACTAGAGACGAACACCGCATCGCGCGCGAGATCACCTCCGGCCTATCGCGACGGCATTTTCTGCGGGCGACGAGTGGCGCGGCATTGGCGGCCTTAGCTGCCGGCGAATCGAAACTCGGGGCCGCAACCACCAAAATTCCAGCGCGGGCCGATCGCATGATCCTGTTGTGGATGGCGGGCGGCATGGCGCAGACTGAGACGTTCGATCCCAAGCGTTACACCCCTTACCAGACGGGCCTGGAGTCGAATGCCGTCCTCAGTACGTTCCCAAAGATTCCGACTGCTGTGGATGGGTTGGAACTCTCCGAAGGTCTGGAGCAAATCGCGAAGATCATGGATCGCGGGACGCTCCTGCGTTCCCACCGTGTTGGAGACCTCGGCTTCATCCTGCATTCGCGCCATCAGTTCCACTGGCATACCGGTTATCCGCCCCCGCAGTCGGTGGCTGCACCGCACATGGGCGCTGTGATTTCGCGCACGCTGGGGCCGCTGAATCCCGACATTCCCGCTTTCATCGACATTGGCCAGAACCTCGAGATCGGCGCAGAGACCGATTCCGTGAAGGCATTTCACACCGCCGGCTTCCTGGGCAGTGAGCATTCCCCATTTTTGATTTCCGATCCGGCCGATGCGGTGGCCCGGACACGTCCCTCGGAAATGATCGGGCCCGACCGCTTCGCCCGGCGCTACGACCTCTATAAGCAACTGGTCGCGCAAAGCCCGGTAGGCATGTATGGCAGCGACTTCCAGCGCGAGAGCCTCGCGCGATCGATCGCGAACGCTCACCGGCTTCTGAATTCACCCGCCGCCAAAGCCTTCGATCTGAGCCTGGAGCCTAAAGCCAGCTATGACGTCTACAACACGGGGCGGTTCGGCCTTGGCTGCCTACTCGCGCGCCGCTTGATGGAGTCAGGCGCCAGGTTTGTGGAAGTGACCACTGAGTACATTCCCTTCCGTTATTGGGATACCCATGAAAACGGCCATACGCGGGCCGCGGGTATGAAGCACGATATCGACGCACCCGTGGCGAAGCTCATTCTCGATCTCGAAGAACGCGGCCTCCTCGACCGCACGCTCGTCGTATTGGCCAGCGAGTTCGGCCGCGACATGATGACGGAAGGCAAGCCGGGGCAGGAAGTGAAGAATCAGGTGGATCAGCCCGCCGTGATGACTGAACTCAAACATTACGGCATGCACCGTCACTTCACCGAAGCCTGTTCGGTGCTCATGTTTGGCGGCGGCACGCCGAAAGGCAAGATCTATGGCCGCACCGCCGACGAGCGTCCGTGCCGCATTGTAGAGAATCCGGTCTCAATAGACGACCTGCACGCCACTATCTATACAGCGCTGGGAATTCCACCGGATACGTATTACGAGATTGAAAAGCGTCCCTTTTATGTCACGAATAACGGCAAAGGAAAGGCCGTTGAGGGACTAAACGCTTAAAGGACCCTCGACGTTAAAACACCCGCAATCAACAGACAATCGAGCCCACGCCCATCCCTCGACTATGACCCATGGGTTGCTACACTGAGCGATTCAGGAGAGTGAAAAAGTGGATCTTCAGTGCTGGCGGACCCGGTATTTGTCTCGCCATTTAGCAATCGTGGCCATATCCGTCGCGGCACTCGCTCAATTTGCCGGGGCACAATCGATCGATCAGAAGCTCTATTCCGAAATGCATTGGCGCCAGATCGGACCTCCCCGCGCCGGTCGCGCGCGCGCACTGTCGGGCGTGCCCAGCCAGCCCAATGTTTTCTACATCGGCTTTGATAATGGCGGCGTCTGGCGCTCAACCGACTTCGGATCCACTTGGCTTCCGCTCTTCGACAACCAGCCCACTGGCTCGATCGGCGCGATCGCCGTGGCGCCATCTGACGCTAACACCATCTATGTCGGCAGCGGTGCCGGAATCATCCGGCCTGACTTGGCGGTCGGCAACGGCGTCTATAAATCCACCGACGCCGGCAAGACCTGGACGCATCTTGGTCTTCGCGATTCCCAAATGATCGCCAATATCGAAGTCGATCCCAAGGACCCTAATCGCCTTTTCGTCGCCGCTCTTGGCCATCCCTATGGGCCCAACGCGGAGCGAGGAATTTTCCGTTCCACCGATGGCGGCGCCAGCTTCCAGAAGGTGCTCTACGTGGACGAATACACCAGTGGCAACGATGTTCGCATCGACCCCAGCCAACCTGATACGGTCTACGCCGCCCTCTGGCAGCAGCAGCAGGGCTTCTTTGAGAACGGCGCCTTTGGCGGAACCGACGGTGGCATCTTCAAGTCTACTGACGGCGGTTCCACCTGGCAGAAACTCGCAGGCGGCCTTCCCCAAATTATTCAGGCAAACCTCGCGATCGCCCCAAGCAACCCAAAAGTCATTTATGCGACGGTGGCGGTCGGTGGCCCGGCAGCGGAGGCTCCCACCGCGGCAACGGGGGGGCGCGCGCCTCGGGGCGGCCGTGGCGGCAACATTTCTTTCTATAAGACCACCGACGGCGGAGAACATTGGTTACTTGCAACCGATGACCCTCGCGTCTACGAAACCGGTTCGCAAGGCCGCCATGCACCCGACACCCGGCCGCTCGGGCGCATTGGAGGTGGCGATCTGCCCACTGTCACGGTTGATCCGCAAAACGAAAAAGTCATCTATAGCTGCTCAACCGTGTTCTGGCGCACGGAAGACGCCGGCCTCACCTGGTCTGCCGTCCGAGGCGCGCCGGGCGGCGACGACTACCAGAAGAGCTGGATCAATCCCAACAATCCCAACATCATTCTGCTTGTTAGCGATCAAGGCGGCGTCGTCTCGGCTAACCGCGGCGAGTCCTGGAGTAATTGGTATACCCAGCCAACTGCGGCTATGTACCATGTAACTGCCGACAACGCTTTCCCCTACCGTCTGTGCGGCGGTCAACAGGATTCCGGTTCGGCTTGTGTCGACAGCCGGAGTATGGACGGGCGGATCACTTTTCACGACTGGCATCCCGCCAACATCGAAGAATATGGCGAGGCGGCACCAGACCCGAAGAATCCGGATCTCGTTTACGGCGGGAAAGTAACTGTTTATAACCGCATCACCGCCCAGCGAGCCGTCATAGGGCCGCGGGCTCCTGCCAACAGCACCGCCTCTTCAACAAGCACAACCGCAAACGTGCCACCGGCGCGCGTGGTTCGCACCCAACCGCTAATCTGGTCGCCCAAGGATCCCAACATTCTTTTCTTCGCTACAGCCGGCGTTTGGAAAACCTCAAACGGCGGTCATAGCTGGATCGCCATCAGCGGAGACTTGACAAGGCAAACCTGGGACATACCCACTAATGCCGGCAAATATGCATCCTCCGTCAAGCCCGCCGCGCAAGGCACCGTCACTGCGCTTGCGCCATCTCCGCTTGACGCAAATGTGCTCTGGGCGGGCACCGGCGATGGCTTTATCCAGGTGACCACCAACGGCGGCGCGAAATGGACCAATGTCACTCCGCCGCAGATCAAGCCATGGACTCGCATCTTCAACATGGACGCTGGCCACTTCGACACGAAAACCGCCTATGCTGCCGCGAATACGCTACGACTTGATGACATGAACCCCCACCTGTGGCGCACCCATGATGGGGGTAAGACCTGGACCGAGATCGATAACGGCATCGCACCCGGAGCAGTTACTAACTCCATTCGCGAAGACCCTCGCAAGAAAGGGCTGCTCTATGCCGCCACCGATACGCAAGTCTGGGTTTCCATCGACGATGGCGACAATTGGAGTTCCATCCGGCTCGACATGCCCGCTATTTCAGTGCGCGACATCCAGGTGAAGGACGACGCATCGTGCCTCTGTTCCGACCTGGTCGCCGGCACTCACGGCCGCGGCTTTTGGATTCTGGATGACGTGACCCCTTTACGTCAGGCCGCCGAGGCCGCAGTCGCATCCAAAGCTTATCTTTTCAAGCCGGTTACTGGCGTTCGTATTCGGTTTGCCACAAACGACCCCACTCCATGGCCTCCGGAGTTACCTGCCGGTGAAAACCCGCCGCCTGGCGCGATCGTCGATTACTACCTGCCCGCCGACGCCGGCGAAGTGAAGTTGGAATTTCTGGACAACACGGGTAAAGTAATTCGCACTTACTCAAGCACCGATCCCGTGCGAAAGCCGGACCCCGCTACTGATCCGGCCGCCTACAACAAGCTTTGTCAGCAAACTCCAACTGCTCCCGATTGCGCGCTCCCGCTCTATTGGCCCGCCCCACCCCAGATCCTGAAGACGACCGCTGGTATGCATCGTTTCATATGGGACATGCATTACGATCCTCTTCCGGTTAGCGGCGCTGGCCGCGGTGCAGGTTTCGAAGCAGAAGGAGCCGTCCCTCATCGCACTTATCCCACGATTCACTCCCCATGGGTGGCTCCCGGCACCTATTCCGTGCGACTCACTGCTAATGGTCAGACCCTCACTCAGCCCATCACAATCAAAATGGACCCGCGCGTCAAGATTACGCCCGAGGTGCAACAGATCTTCACCCTAACCTCGCAGCTCGAGAACGACGCCAGGAACGCCGTAACCACCTACAAACAGGCCCGCCTATTGATTGAAGAGCTAGAGAAGCGCCAGCAGTCTGCGGCCAATGACGCTCTCATCAAGAAATTGCAGGAGTTGGCGCCCGTAGAATCCCAGGAGCCTGCACCTGCCGGAGGATTTGGCGGCTTCGGACAGGCCCCGGAACCGTCCGCCCATCCGACTCTAGCCAATGTGAGCAGGCAACTGATCGCATCGGTGATGGCCATGCAGAGCTCTGAAATGCCGCCGACCGCAGCGCAACTCGATTCCTGCAAGAAGCAGGAATCCGCATACGCTGCCTTAATGGAGAAATGGTCAGCACTGCGAACGGGCACGAATGGCACGGCGCCGGCGAAACCAGCGCCCGCGTTGAAACAATGATGGCCGGATGATCGCTATATTGTTTGCCACCTTCGGAGCGGTATTTGTCGCCGAGATTGTCGGCGACAAACTGCTCTACACCACGGGCGTGCTGGCCACCCGCTATCGCACGCTGCCCATCATGATTGGAATGCTGATCGCGTTCATGGCCAAAATGGCCGTGGCGGTTGCAGTAGGAAACGCCATCTCGAAGCTCCCGCCATTACTTGTCGCGGGCTTGACCAGCGTCAGCTTCGTTGGCGTTGCAATCACCCTCTGGCGAAAGCCCCTGAACAATGCATCGGTTGAGAAAAGTCACCGTGCTTCCAAAGCCGCCATGGTTTCGTGCGCAGCCATCTTCTTCTCGGAATGGGGAGATGCCGGGCAAATCACAGCCGCCACCATGGCAGCCCGTTTCGGATCGCCACTGTTGGTCTGGATCGGAGCCGTGGCCGCCATGGCCACCAAGGGAGCGTTAGCGGCCTCGATCGGCGCGGGGATTCGTCAATGGATCGCCGCACGCATTCCGCCAAGAGTCATTCGCTACGCCGGAGTCGGAGCGTTGCTGGTGCTGGGCCTGCTATCTGTCCTCGAA
>Ga0206891_10089_pt1 | contig 29261 bp, 20 predicted proteins | sample Alteio_BWOrgHeat_55_FD_153246 | JGI IMG/M metagenome (GOLD analysis project Ga0206891, IMG submission 153246) | Enriched cells from forest soil in Barre Woods Harvard Forest LTER site, Petersham, Massachusetts, United States - Alteio_BWOrgHeat_Nextera7 ...
TGTTGAGGCCGTCGGCCCAGTTCGTCAATGAACCCCATTTGGCGGTGACAAGGCGTTCACCGGTGGCTCGGTCCAGGGTGAAGTAATACCCGTTGCGGGCCGCAGTGAGCACGAGCTTACGCATCTTGCCGTTGAACATGGCGTCGACCAGTACCGGCGTCTGGGCGGAATCATAATCGTGCATGTCGTGAGGCGAGGTCTGGAAATACCAAGCCATTTTGCCAGTGTCGACATTCAGGGCGATTAAGGTACAGGTGAACAGGTTGACCCCTTCGCCACGCGTGCCGGTTGTAAAAGCCGGCGTGGGATTGCCGGTGCCGAAGATATAAAGATTGGTTTCCGGATCGTAGGCGCCTGGTGTCCACGTTTGTGCTCCGCCATGGCGCGCGGCATCGAGGCTGGCCCAGGTGTCGAGCCCCGGATCGCCCTTTTCCATCGGGACAGTGTAGTGCTTCCACTGAAGCGCCCCCGTCTCCGGATCAAAAGATTGCAGGAAACCCGGAGCATCGATGTCGTTGCCGGTCCCCACCAGGACATGGTTGCCGATGACGATGGGTGCGGGCGTCGAGAAATAGCCTTGATCCAAATCGGCGATCTCTTTGTGCCAGCGCTCCTGGCCGGTCTTGGCATCGAGCGAGACGAGGTGATCGTCAGGCGTCTCCATAAATAGGTAGCTGTGCCACATGCCGAGCCCGCGATTTCCGATGTGGGTACCACCTTTGGTTTTCCAAAAGTAATGCCAGAGCTCGTGCCCGTCACGAGCGTCGATGGCCCAGGCATTGTCCGGCATTGTGAAGTACAGCGTGCCGTCCACTTGCAGGATTGAGGCCTTGATGGTGCCGCCACGAATGGTCATGTCGCCGGGGCCCTCGCCTCCGACGATCAGCTTCGGACCGTCCGCGCGGCGCCGCCGAAACCCGACGCTGCCGGCTGGGTCGTCGGTGCCTGCGTGGACTTGAGTCATCCAGGCAAGTGTGAGGTGCTTGACCGTAGATCGATCCACTTGCGTCAAGGAGCTATAACGTTTGCCCAAGTAATCGCCATTGTAAGTAGGCCATGAGTCACTTAGGGGTTTCAGGAGATCAGCGGGAGATACTCCATTGCCCTGAGCTAATAAGATGCCCGGGGCGAGTAAAAGTAATGCGGTCAAAAAAGCGTTCGTCAACATCATTTCAAGGTCACCAGATAAGCAGTTACGTCGTGAATGTCCTTGTCGGTGTATTGCGACCATAGGTCGCGGTGGACCTTGAGCGGATCATGAACGATCACCTTCGGGACATCGCCTTCGCGCCGGAACGAGCGGGCGGTTCCATCGGCGAGTTGAAGGGTTACAAGGAAGTCGTCAATATGGGCAAGCTGGCCTTCGACGTTTTCGCCGGAAGGTAGTGTGACGGTCGCCGTCACGGTCCGGCGGTTTCCCGGCGTAGCTGAGAAGTCGCGGCCGCCCTCGACCCAGGTTGTCTGAAGCTTGCGCGGATCGGGAATTTTCGTGGCTAGCCCTTTCAAGTCGCCCGTAACGGAATGGCAGCTGCTGCACTTGGCAGTGAAAAAGGTCTGGCCTTCGGCTGCATTGCCGACGAGGATGCTGGGAGCCTCTTTGCCAAGCGATGGCGGAGTACCCTGGACGCCGATCATGCCGACGACGCTGCGAACATAGGCGGCAATGGCCTTCGCGTCTTCCGGGCTGACCGGAATTGCGGGCATTCCATTGTTCTGGCGGCTGCCCTGAATCACGGGAACAATCAGTTCGCCATCCTGATCACTCAAGGCGAGCTGAGACCGGAGGAGATTCGGTCCACCCAAGTCGCCACCACGAAGGTCCGGGCCATGGCAGCTGCGGCAGTTGATGGCGTAAAGAGTCTTTCCTCGCGCGATCTGGGCCGGGTCACCCGGCGGCCTCTTCTGGCCCGGAACGAAACCGCCCACGCGGCGAGGGGGTGCGGGCGGGCTTTGTGGCGGCGAAGCGGCACCTGCGGGTGAGGGCGCCTGAACGGGCGGGGTTTGTTGAGCGGAGATACCAACGGCCGAGGCGCCAATTACGGCGAAGACCACCACTGCTATGAAGTTGTTATTGACAGACACCTGAACCTCATCATTAAAACATTATCCTCGCACTGTCGATTGAGAGTACTCAGCGGCTGGTGTGGGCGGGGGGCGTTTTCGAGCGGCGGAGGTGCCGGTTTGGCGGGGCGAATTGCGGTTCAGCAGGGACGGTTTACACGGTGCTTGAGATCCCGGTCCTTGTCCGCTCGCTTCTCAAGTTATGCGACCAATTGGAACGCCAAAAGATAGATCTGCAGATGGCGACTTGTGGGGGCCGATCGCCCAGAACGCCGTTTGGGGTTAGTCAGATCGGATTGTTGGTGAGTTGGGTTCCAAGAGATCCTCCCAGTGTTCCGAGTAAATGCAGCGTGGCGTTCTGTTGTCTTAGCGAATTCGTCACCTTCCGAACCTTTTGATGTCAAGACCGGAGGAAACGGCCTTGAAGCAAACACATCCAGTTGTGCGGTCGCCCAAATGGGGCGCTCGCCCTCCTTGGGGAGAGTCATCGCCAAATGCGAAAGTAAATGAAGATGGCAATCATGGATCTGCAGACCCAGAGTTTCGAAAGCCCTGTTTCACAGATGAGCGACGACCTTCTCGATCGCTGGCACCTTGCGAAAGATGTGTACGCTGTAATCTCAGGAACGCCAAAGGACTGGTCTTGCCGGATTGGCATTTACGGCAAATGGGGCGATGGCAAAACGAGTTTGTTGAAGTTCATCGAAACCCAAGCGGACTCAGACGGACTCATTTCTTTCTGGGTCAATCCATCGCAGGCTGACAGCACCGATAGCCTTTGGCGAGTCGTGCTTGAAGCCTTCATAGACGCTCTTGAGCAGCAAGACGTTTTACTCCAGGAGGCGCGCGCGTGGCGTATTCGCTTGCTGGCGGATAAGACTGAACCGGCGGATAAGCTTGCTGAATTGAACAAATACACAAAGGCGTTAGTAGGCTTCGGCCGCGCGGCGATTAAGGAATGGCTGAAGCCCGATGGTGAGCAGATACGAAACCTGCGCGCGAAGCTGCACTCCAAACGCATTCTAGTTTTCATTGACGACCTGGATCGTACCGATCCAAAGCTTGTGCCAGCTCTTCTTCTTGCCCTTAGGGAACTGCTTGACCTCCCTGGATTCTGTTTTCTTTTGGCCTTCGATGATGAAATCGTCTCCGAGTCATTAATGCAGTAAATAAAGCCTGGGGCAATGGCAAGGCGTTTCTGGATAAGATACTTGACTTCTCGTTTACATTGCCTAAGCCGACGGGCGATCAGCGTCTTGATCTTCTCAAGCATCATATTCGATCGATGTGCGAGTGGATGGACATTGAAGTGGTCGAACAAAACTCTGATCTCTTGCCCGAAACGCCCCGCAAACTAAAGGCCTTACTGCGAAATCTGCTGACTTTGGCACCACTGATAAAGCGGCATGATCCGGCCGAAGTCCAATGGACGGATCTTCTCCTTGGGCAGCTTATTCGGCTTGAAGCGCCGGGATTCATGGAGAACTTCCTGAAGAATGGTAATGATGGGCTGGTCCAGGTTGGAGCCTATCTACCACCACGGAAGGACGAGCCGCTGTTTCAAGAGAAAATTGACAATGCTGTTGCACTATCCGGGGTTCTTGGGGATGCTGTGCGAACTCGAGTGACGAAAGTCCTTGTCGCGTGGAGCGAACGGCGCGCCCTTATGGGGTCAAAGAACTTCAGTTACTATGCCACGTTCGGCAGCACCCACAGAGAGATAACTTATCGCGAGTTCGAAGCGCTAGTCAGTGTGTACGGAAGCCATCACGACAGAACTGCTCTTGACACCCAACTGATTGAACACGCGAGGCTCGTTACGAGTCCGATCCCGGACGTTGTCGAGGAATTCTTGCAACTGGCCGTCGAGACGCGGAGCGAGCGTCTGGAAATGGCCGCTGACGCAGAAAGGGAGTCGGAAACTACTGAGTTCCTTTCGAAGGCTGGAGCACTTGCGGACCTCGTGGGTGCGATTCTCGCGACCCCTACTCCGCCGTTTGATCTCAAACCCGCCTTCAAACGGACGGTTGTCGAGAGCCTCGTAGCCCAAGTCCTCCGCTGGATACACTTCGACCGCGGAGTCCACATGAAAGCACGCCAGCAAGATCGTGCCATGCTGATCGCTCTGGCGAATCAAGATATCCTTAACGGACTTGATTGGCTTGAATTTCTTACGCCATGGAGAGATTCCACGCTGTATGGATCAGCCGAGGGAAAAATCGCCGGGGCTAAATTGATTTCGGACCTAATCTGTCTCGTTCAGGACCGCGTGAAAGAGGAAGCGCTTCAACTATTCTCCAAGGCAAGATTGCCATTGCAGTTTGATGGACCGAAGGTTACGGCCGCAGTACGGTTCTGCTTTTTTGATCCCCAAAGCCCATTGTGGTTACGGTCCGGCCTCCAGCAATTTTTCGATGTGCTGGCTACAGCGGATCGAAACGTCAAGGTATGGGAGAATGCTTCCGAATTACTCGCTCGCCTCTCATGGAGCAGACCTCGTGCTGGCTCTGGAGGAAACAAAGAGGGTTGGCAGGACATATTGCGGTTGCCTGGCGTCGCCAGAGCTCTATGGCTAGCGTCAACAGCACAAAGGCTTCATTATCGTTATCAGAAGCAGCTGTTGGAGACTCGCATAGCTCTGTTAGAGATCAAAATACCTGCTGATCAGCTTCAAATCCCCGAATGGCTCACGGAACGAGAAAGGGAACTGTCGTCTCATGTAGACGCGACGGAATCGACGACGAACGATCAAGACGTTTCGCAGGCTGACACATCGGGAATGCCTTTATGAATGGCACGTTCTAGCTCCAGTCACGCCGAGTAGTGCGGGAAAATGGCCTCGTGCGCCACCAAAGGCCCGCAAGTCTGATCCTGGGAGTTACTCGTGATAAGCGGCGATGTATAGAGTAATCCACTTGTCAGTAAAGACGGCAAGGCGTTGGAGTGCCAGTGAGGCCGACAATCAGGATTGCTGGTTACGGTTTCCGCGCCATAAGGAAACCATCGTTTATTAAATAGCGCTTATGCGGGGTAACTGGGCGCCTCGCGCGATCTCATGCTTAACGGTCACCGCGTATAGGGGGAACAATCACGTTCAGAGCACAGCTTCCAGGAGTGTTCCATACCGAGCGCGCCGGCGGTAGCAGCGGCGTTCACGGTTTTTTAGAAAGCGAAAGGTAAATGGCGAATACTCTTGCAGCCGGCGGACATAGGACTTGCTAAAGAATGGCGCAGCTCCGGCCACGCTGCGGACCAGGAAGAGCCGCGCACTGCGTTCAATTAGCGACTTCATAACCGCAGGACAGCTTGGCAGTTCGGCTACTTCCCGCATTACACTCCGCGAAAAGTGAAAGGTCTTGTTTGTGACGCCGTCAAGCGCGCCAAACGCGGCAGCCCCGGTGAACAATGTTCGGGAACCTCGGACGCGGTCGCTTTCGAAGTCCTGCAGGTCGTCGCCAAGTTGCAGGACAACTCCCCAATCGAACGCCACTTTCGCTTCGAAAGGCGTGAGATGACCAGCCGCCAGATAGGCATCGGCCAAAACTGAAGTGCCACCTTTGGTCACCGTCAGGTCAAGAGTTGCGACGGCGCGGTCGGTGGCGCCGGCTGAACGCAATCCTTCGCGATGCATCTGGTCGATACTTCGAGTCTGTGCGTGATGGATGGCGAGCACGGAGGCCCACACGCCGGGATAAAGGTTGCGTGGAAACTCATCCTCGATCATGCCGACCAAGTCCCAGACGATGCCCTCGAGGCGGGAAACCGATGACAAATGCAGGCCTTCAAGACGACTCTGAAAGCGATCGCTAAAGTTGAGCTTGGCCTCGCGGGAGATGGCGCCATCGTCCAGGAAATTATCGCTGTATGGGTAGAGCATGCTGTAAGCAAAGATGCCGGGCGTCAGCGTCACCTGTTTCCCAAACATTGCCTGCAGACCGCACGCCACCCAGGCGTTCCGCATTGCCTGAAGGATATCGATCATGGAGACGGATGGATCAAGCTTTCGCGCACGCCGCGAGAGGTCCATTCCCACTTCCGCCAGTCCGTCGTTCAAGAGACATTCAACGCTGGGGCCTGGTTGCGATGAATCCAGATCAAGCGCGTGGGGGATGAACTGGACAATCTCAGTCGTGATCCGCTCGAGGGCGTGCTGCGGCCCGTTTACCTTAGACGATTTCAGTTCCGACTCAACGGCAGCGACACATTGGTCAGCCCGCCGCTGCTTGAGTCGCTGCTCGCGCGGGCTGAAAGGCGGCCCTAAATCGGGGAAATCGGCCGGTTGCGCCTGCCATTCGGCAACAGCAGATCGGACGATTTCATCGATTTCTGTTGCGATTGGGGCGGCGGTCCGAGTCACAAACAACTATACGCAAACGAGAGCCAGGGAGTTCGGGTGGTCGAGAGCGGGCAAGAAATGAGTTGAGCCCCGGCAAGAAAGCCGGGGCTTGCGGAGGGAGGTTCGCTCGTTTTGACAAGTAGATTAAGGAACGACGGTGGTCCAGATATTCAAGCTATTGGTGTTGTCATCAACCGCCAGGAGGCGGATAGTTCCCCAGCCGAGAGTGGCGCTGGCGAGACCGAAGGCGCCACCGTTATTGGGATCGATGGGCATTTGCGCGAGGAACGTGGTGGTGGCGGTGTATTCGACGATTTCGCTGGGCTGGTTCGGGTCAGCATTCGAACCATCACTATTGGCAACCAGCAAGTGACCATTTGGCAGGATGACCAGGTCGAGGGGCCCATGTAGATGCACAGTGTCTGAGACGAAGAGTTGGGCGCCCACGGTCGAGTTAGAGGTGGTGGCGGTGGCAATTTTGTAGATGGCGTTATCGCTAGAAGAGGCGACGTAAAGCGTGTCATTGCTCGCTTCGTAGGCGAGGCCGGAGGGTCCCAGAACGAGGGCGGCGGGGTCGAGGCGATGAGAGAAGCCGTTCGCCAGGGTCAGAGCGGTGGCGCTGAGTCCGGTAGGGGCGTAGTTGACATCAAAACGAGACACGCTGCCGCTCAGAACATTCGATAGAAAGACGTGGGCTGTACCAGTGGCGCCGTTTCCGCTATCGACCATCGCCATTCCCCAGGGCCCATTGACGGTTTGGATGGTGCCGAATGTGCCTAGAGCGTTCCCGTTCCGGTCTACGACGGTTAACGACCCTGGCTGAACGGTGGCGGAAGTTCCGTCGGCGGTGGGTAGATTGCCGATGAGCACGACCCCATCGGAGAGGATGCCAATCGCAGCGGTCAAGCCGCGTTTGGAACTAGTGTAGAAGGTAGACGTATTGCCACTCTTGTCCACGCGAAGAATGGTGGTGCCGGTGCCTTGGAGATTTTGCGAGTTGTTGAAGTTACTGACCAGGATGTCGCCGGGCTGTAGGACGCCGCCCAACGGAACGGTCTTGGGTGCGATGGCGATGCCGTATGGGTTTACGTCGCCGTTCGAAGGAATTGTGGAAACGGAGGGCGGCAACAGCGGAAGAATGGATTGCGCGGAGGCAGCCGAGAGAGCGAGCAGGGCGAGGGCGGCAGTCTTCAAGACGACCGGGCACACGTAGAGCAATGAAGTTTTCATGACGTTTCTCCTAGTTAGTTGTTTGGTAATTTTCGGGATGAAGTTAATGTTTCCCGGCGCGGTGCTGGGATTGATAACGCAACCAAGGCATGCCTAGGGCAAGCAGGCCGATGGTAAACAGGGCAGTTGTCGCGGGCTCGGGCGTTGCGGTTGCCGCAGCGACGGTGATGTTGTCGACGGCGAAGTCGGTGGCAGCCGATGAGATGACGAGGTTATTGAAGTTGCTCCCACTGAAAGCGATTTCGCCTTCGGGGAACGTGAAGCCGCTCAGAAATTGGCCGGTTGAGGAAGCCGTGCCGATGAGGGTGGAGTTTTCATAAGCAGAAAGGGAGAGCGGCGAAGGGGTAACGAAGTCGGAGGTGGCGAAGTCGAAGACCACGGCCGATAGATTCTTGCTGAAGGCGATGTCAAGGGTAAGGCCATCGTTGCCTGCGGGACCGGGATCGCCGAGGACGTTCCCGGTTAGCGTTTCGAAGATGCTTGGGTAGACAACGAACCCACCCGGGTCACCATTGCTGGTAAAGGTAGCGGAGAGGCCGTTGACGGTGTCGGTGAAGGCTGTGGAGGTGCCGGGGTTATCACTATCGAAGTTGAAAACCGTGGAAGCATTGACCGCAATATTGAGTACGCCAGCGGTCAGGACGAGTCGGATTGTCGTTTTCAGGAAGTGTAGGTTTTTCATACTCACCTCCCATAGCGACGGAAGGTGAGAAAAGCCCTCAAAAAAGTTTAGATCTTGTTTGGAGCTAATTGCGGCGGCCGCCGCCAAAGACGCGCAGAAGAATATTCAACGCCGCTACGAAGATGTTAAAAACACCGGAGAGGAGCATGAGTGCGCCGGGGATGGGGCTGCTGGCATCGGGCGAGCGGAGTACGCTGCTGGTGGCGTAGACCAGCGTGAAAACACCCATCATTCCGATGCCGAACGCTATTAGAACTCCCAGGAATCCGATTTGCAGGAAGCTATTAAGAATGACCGCTCCGATTATTGAGAAGAAGATGCCGGTCATCAAACCGCGGGGGGCCGAGAATTCCCGGCTGGTGGTCATCACGTAGAGGGTGATACCGACGAAGACGAAGGCAGTGATGCCGAGCGCCGCGAAGATCATGTTAGGAGCCAGAGTCCGGGCTACCCAGAGGAGCGGCGAAATCGCGATCCCGGAGACAAAGCCATCCAAAAGGAGAGCGGGCACGCCGAGCTGCGGATTGTCGCGAACGGACATGGCAATACGCGGAACCAGATTGAGCAGCAACATGGCGGCAATCCAACCAATCCATCCGGAGAAGAATCGGGCGAGAGTTTCCGAAGTTGCGCCAATATAGCCTCCGACCAGAGCGGCGCACACCGAGAGTCCAAAGAGGAAGTAGGTCTGTTTGATGGCGGCGGCGCCCTGGTGGGTTAAAGGCGTTGAACCGCTAAGCTTGTCCCAAACGGAAGTCTGCGAATTGGGGTTGTATGGACCGCTAGTGTTGTACATGGTGTGGCTACCTGAGACTATTTTAGTGCTTCTGCGTCGATTGTGGTCGGGCGACGGGTGCGTTAGCATAGCGGCGTGAAGAACATCACCACGCTTTTAGGTATTTTGGTTGCGACTTTTCTTCTGTGGGGAACTGCCCTGACTGCTTCCGGTCGCGGCCAATCCTGGCCATTGGCGGACGGCTGGGTCTCGCTGTTCAATGGAAAAGACCTGACCGGGTGGAAGCCGAGCGAGAACGAATCGACGTTCTCAGTGAAGGACGGGGTAATTGTTGCGCACGGTCCGCGTAGCCACTGCTTCTATGTGGGCGATTACCACAATCACACGTTCACGAATTACGAACTGAAAGTGGATGTGATGACCGAGGCCAACTCCAATGGCGGCATCTACATCGATACCGAGTTCCAGGCCGGCTGGCCGGGAAAGGGATTTGAAGTACAGGTCAACAATACTTACAACACCGACCCGCGGCGCACCGGGAGTCTATACGAGGTGAGCGATGTCCACGAACAGTTGATTCCAGATCATAAGTGGTTCACCGAAGACATTCTGGTGAAGGATTCGACGATCGTGGTGAAGCTCGACGATAAGGAAGTGGTGAACTGGACGCAACCCGCCGATTGGGCGGGCACCAAAGATTTCAAAGGGCGGCGGATCCAGCCGGGCACGATTGCCCTGCAGGCGCATGATCCGGGCAGCACGGTCTATTACAAGAACATTCGCATTAAGGTTCTGGACTAGTGACTGCAAGTCAACGCGAGATGCTCGCGAAGGAACGTGGCCCCGGCTTCGACAGGACATTGTCCGATCGGGTGGCGTGCCTGATTCTTGCCGTGACTTTTGCGCTCTCGCGGGCGGCTTATTACTGGGCTGGCGTCCGGTTCGACATAGACCCGCTGTATCGCTTTTATCAGTTTGTCGATCCGGAACTGCTGCGTAACCGGCTATTCGAAACTACCTGGTATATGCACACCCAGCCACCAGGCTTTAATTTTCTGGCAGGGCTGCTTGTGAAGCTGTCTTCTGACCGCGGCACGCTGACGTGGCTTTACGGGGGACTCTACCTGGCAATGGGTCTGGGAATTGCTCTCCTGGTTTACTGGTTGCAGCGCGAGCTTGGTGTGCGCCCGTGGATTGCGCTGGTTCTTTCCACCCTGTTTTCGGTGGCGCCCGGAACGGTGTTGCACGAGAATCTGTTTCTTTACGAGTATCCGCAGTTGCTGGCACTCCTGGCTGCTACCGTGGCGGCGATTCGGTTCTTCCGCACCGGAAAAAAGGGATGGGCGGTTCTTTTCTTTGCGGTTGTGGCGGGACTGCCCGTATTTCGCGCGACTTACCATCTGCTCTGGGCTGTTATCGCAGGCGCCGTGTTTGTGTTCCTCGCGTGGCGATGGGGGCGCCGGTCCGCGATCCGGCCAGGCACCTTTCGATTTACGGCAGTGCTGGCTGCACTTGCGTGTCTGCCGTGCCTGATTCTCTATGCCAAGAACTACAAACTCTACGGCCAATTTGCAGGCAGCACGTGGCTGGGCGAACAGGCCAGCACGCTTACCGTGTGGCAACTTACGCCCGAGAAACGCGAAGAGTTTATTGCGAAGGGCCTGATCTCGAGCATCGGACGGATCCCGGCGGCTTCTCCGCTGGCGGACTATCGGGAGTTCTTGCATCCGGTGGCGGCGACGGGTATTCCGATTTTGGACCAAAGAGCAGATTCGACGGGCCGCGACAATTTGAACAACCTGCTTTATCTGCAGACCGGCGATTATTACATCCGGGACGCGAAGACGCTACTACGCATCTACCCGCAGTGCTATGTGAAATCGTTGGCCATTGCCTGGTTCACTTATTTTCTGCCGGCCAGCGACTTCCCCTTCTTTACTTTGAACAGGCCGAAGATTGCCGGGTGGGATCGGGCTTTTAATGTGGCCATCTATGGGCAGTGGAAAGATGCGAGCGACCGCAAGGGTTTGCGCCGGGAGGGGATGGGACCCGGGATGATTTTGTACGAGGCCACGTACCTAATGGTGTTGCTGCCGGCTCTATTTGTGTTTGGCTGCTGGGAGATCTGGCGGCTGTTCTGCCGATCCGGCGGCAATGTTTCTTCGCTTGCCGGATTGTCGTTCATGATTTTTACAATTGCAACCGTGTCATTTATCTCAACCGCACTTTCGAGCTTTGAATGCAACCGATACCGGTTTCCACTCGATGGGTTTTTCGTAGTGCTGGCTGGGCTAGCGGCGACTCGACTGTTGGGGGCGCGGAAGAATTCACGGTCGGTTAGAACGGACCGTTCTGCGCCGCCTTTTAACGGCGGAGAAGTCTCTTGACCTGGCCGACAATCTCGTGCGACTCCGGTATTCCAATTCCAAAGGATCCGCCAAGGTAGCACGCTCCATATAGTCCAAGGGCGACAACGGCCAAGGGTAAGGGATGGTTTGTGCCGACGGCGCGTTTCACGGCATAGGCTGCGGCAGCCGAACCGAAGGCGAGCGACCAGAGCTTCGCCGCAAAACCGATGGGGATGCTGACGCCGCCAATTCTGCGCCCTAACGTGCGATTGAGCAACGTGTATTCAACCCAACCGGCAACCCCGGCTGAGGCGGTTAAGCCGGCCACGCCCCATTTCTCATCCAGACCTAGCCAATGGGGCAGCCAAAGCGCGGCGATCAGGCCGAGGACCGTGGTTAGAACCACGCGAATCACAGCGAAACGCAACGGCGTTTTCGGGTCGTGCAGAGCGTAGAAGGCCGATGAATAGAGACGCCCTAACGCGCTGGCAAGTAAACCCACTGCCGAGCCGGCTAGAACACCCCAGACATAGACTGAATCGGCGCGATGGAAGCGGCCAGTTTGATAGAAGAGTCCGGCCACAATATCGCCGAGCACCAGAAAGGCGACGGCGGATGGTATGACAAGAAAAGCGATGCGGCGGAGGCCGGCAGAGAGGCGCGCGCGGAGAAAGCCGGCAACTTCCGTTTCAGTGCCTTTTGCGCCAGAGAGAGTAGGGAGTTCTGACGCAGAAACGGCCATGCTGAAGAGACTGATAGGCAGAACGGAAATCACCTGGCCATAGCCGAGAGCGGCCACCGCGCCCGAGGGTAGAAGAGTGGCGATCACCGAATCGATGTAGCTGCTGATCTGGACGACACCGCGGCTTAAGAAGACCGGCACGAAGTTTCGCAGCACGGTCTTCACTGCGGGCAAATCGAAATCTAGGGTCGGGCTGAAGTTCGGCAGGAGTTCGAGTACTCGGGGGAGTTGAACGAGAAACTGCAAGGCGCTCCCGAGAACAAAGGCCCAAGCCAGATAGATGGCCAGATTGGACTGCGTGGAGTAGCTCCCGAAAGACAGGAGCGCCACAATCATCGCAAGGTTGAGCGCGACGGGTGCGGTGTAGGAGAGCAGGAAACGCCGGTGGCTATTCAGGATGCCCAGACACCAGGCGCTGAGGGCCAGGAGTCCGGTACCTGGGAAGAGTATGCGAACCAGCTTGATGGTGAGTTCGCGTTTGTCGCCGGTGAAGCCGGGGGCGATGGCGTCGATAAGTACCGGCGTGATGACTACGCCGATGAAAACCACCACGCTACAGACGAGTGTGAGGATGCCGAAGACGGCATGGGCAACATCTTCCGCTTCATCGTCTTCACCGTGGGAGCGGAGCTTGGCGTAGACGGTGACAAACGAAGCGGAGAGAACTCCCTCTCCGAAGAGGTTGTTCAACAGGTTGGGAATGCGGCTGGCTTGACGAAAGGCATCGGCGAAGTCGGAGTTCCCGAAGTAATGGGCGAAGACACGCTCCCGAATCAGGCCGAAGATGCGGCTGATGAGGATGCCTAGGGCGACGCGAGAGGCGGCTCCCCCGGGCTGTCGCGCAGGGCTTGCCTCGGCGGGGAGTGCTGGTTCGACGGAGGGTTGAGTCGAGGAATGGGGCGCCTCTTGTGTGAGAACGGGCAGGCGCCGATGGTGTGCCCTTGAGGCAACATCAGGATCGTCCGTCGCGGCTGGAGCGGCTACCTGTTCCATGCTCGGGTCGGCGGCGTCTACCCTCTGCCGTCCCGAGCGCCCGCGTAGCGTTGAGAAGGGGGTCGGGCGGGAGATGCGAATGCGGACCTGCAAATTGCGAGTTTATCGGGTGAGGCGGTGAGAATTGAGCGCCGGGCGTGGATTTTGATGTAGGGAGAGGTGTGCCGACTTCAGCCCACTCGCGGCAAGACGACCTTACTGGCATCGTCCGTTGTATTCAGCTTGCTGTGGCTGCGCGAGTAGAGGAAATAAACCACGAAGCCGATCAACATCCATCCAAGCGCGGTGAGTTGCGTTTGGCGGTCGCGTGAGATGATCATCGCGCCACAAACAACTACGCCCAGAATCGGCACCAGCGGAACCATTGGTGTGCGGAAAGGACGGTGGAGATTCGGCTCTCTCTTGCGAAGAATCCAGATGCCGAGCGACACCAATACAAAAGCAAAAAGTGTGCCGATGGAGGTGAGGTCTCCGGCGAGCGATTCGGGAATGAAGCCGGCGAAGGCTCCCACGAAGAAAAACAGAATGATGTTCGATTTATAAGGGGTGCGGCAGATGGGATGAAGGTCGGAAAAGAGCTTCGGCAGGAGCCCGTCGTTCGCCATCGAGTAGAAAACGCGGCTTTGGCCCAACAGCATGACCAGGATCACCGATGAGAAGCCTGCCAGGATGGCGATCGAGACGGCTGTCGCTAGCCAGCCATAACCAGGCATGAAGTTTTGAATGGCGTAAGCGACCGAGGCTTCCTTGCCCTTGACAGCGAAGTCTTTCCAGTTCGCGACGCCGGTGAGGACATAACCGAACAAGATATAGAGGATGGTGCAAACGGCTAGCGAGCCAAGGATGCCTCTTGGCATATCCTTGGCGGGATTCTTGGCTTCCTGAGCGGCGGTCGAAACGGCGTCAAAACCGATGAAGGCGAAGAAGACCGTGCCCGCTCCGCCGAGGACGCCGAACCAGCCGTGCTTGAAGGTTCCTTCATGACCAACGGTGCCTTCGGGAATCAGATACGGAGTGTGGTTGGCAGGGTTAATGAACTGCCAGCCGACAACGATAAAGATGACGACGATCGTGATCTTGACGAGCACTATGATGGTGTTCAGCGAAGCGGATTCCTGGGTGCCCTTGATCAATACCAGCGTTAGAAGTAACAGTATGAGGAGGGCTGGCAGGTTGATAACGCCGTGGGCCCCGGTGAGCGCGGAAGTTTCCATCGGCGAATGGCACCACTGGTAGGGAATCGTGAAATTGAAGACTGATCCGAGCAAGTGGTTCAGATACTCACTCCAGGAAATGGCGACGGTAGCCGCGCCCAGCGCATATTCGAGGATAAGAGCCCATCCGATGGTCCAGGCGACCATTTCGCCCATGGTGGTGTAAGCGTAGGTGTATGCGCTGCCCGCAATGGGAATCATGGCGGCGAACTCGGCATAGCAGAGACCAGCGAACGCGCATCCAACTGCCGCCACTACAAAGGAAAGAGTAACCGCAGGCCCGGCGTTATCGGCCGCTGCTGCGGCCGTTCGCACAAAGAGACCGGCGCCGATGATAGCGCCGATGCCGAGGGCGACTAAGCTTCGAGCGGTCAGTGTCCGCTTCAAGCCGCTTTCATTGGCTTGCTGAAGAAGGTTCGCTAAGGATTTTCTACGTGTAAGGCTGCCGCTCATGAAGGTGTTCCCGTTTGTCCGTTTAACGATCAAGTACTGCTTCGCCGGTTGAGAAAAGCCGCGCCGCAGGGCGCCGAATGCGCTGCGGACGAGGCCCAGACGGGGCTCTTCCAGGCGAACAAATTGCCAACAATAGCACAGATGGAAAACAGCCGGTTACAGAATCGACAATGTCGGTTCCCGGCGCGGGATCGGCCCAACGGTTATCGCGGGCGTACAGTAGTGAAGTCATGAAGGCTTTTGCGTATTCCGGAGCGTTCCTATTCTCAGTGGGCCTCGGGATGGCTCTGGCTCAGGGCGTGGCGCGAAGTGCGGAGGAGAAAACCCAACCTGAGGGCAAGAAACTGATGCTGGTCTGGCAAGACGAGTTTGAAGGGCCGGCAGGCTCTGCGCCTGATGCTTCGAAGTGGAGTTACGATCTCGGCGCTACGGGCTGGGGTAACCAGGAGTTGGAGAACTACACGAATGCCCGGCAAAATTCGGAGCTGAACGGCGAGGGGCAGCTGGTTATTACGGCTCGGCGAGAGGCGTCGGGCGGATATACCTCGGCGCGGCTTAAAACCGAGGGTAAGTTTGCTTTTACCTACGGTCGTGTGGAAGCGCGGATCCGGGTGCCGAAGGGTCAGGGAATCTGGCCCGCTTTCTGGATGCTGGGGGAGGACATTAAGACGGTCGGATGGCCGGCCGGCGGTGAGATCGACATTATGGAGAATATCGGGAAGGAGCCGCAAGTGAACCACGGCAGCGTGCATGGGCCCGGTTATTCGGGTGGCTCGGCTATCACAAGTCAGGTTAAGCTGCCCAGAACCGCCGCACTGGGCGATGATTTTCATGTTTATGGACTGAATTGGTCACCGAACCGGCTCGAGTTTTCGTTCGACGGCCAAGTCTACGAAACAGTAACGCCGGCTGCGCTGCCGCCAAACCAGAAATGGATATTCGATAAACCGATGTTCCTGCTGCTAAACGTAGCTGTTGGCGGACAGTGGCCGGGCAATCCGGACCAAACGACGGAATTTCCGCAGAAGATGCTGGTGGATTACGTTCGCGTCTACCGCGCGGAACAATAGTCCTTAGTGCCTATCAGAGTGTCAATCGGGGCCTTCAACAAGAACAAGCATTAGGCGATTGCTGGCATTCTGGGTTTGTCTTGCCTTGTCTTGTCTTTGCGACAGCGGATCTTACCGCAGGCGCTGTCTCTTTTGTCGTTGCCCAAGGCATTGCTCAAAGCTCTTTGCTCTTGCAACCCTCCGCACACGCATTCGTGTGTTCACACAAACGTACTACCTGCCACTCTTATTACCCTTTGCCTGTAACGGGGGAGACCCTGCTGTCACTACTGGGTGACTAATCCTGTGCGTGCTACCCGGAGGGAGCCGGCCCGGGAGAGGTGAAAGCATGGCGTCAAAGGTGAATAACATGAAAAAAGGAAGAACTCTCGGCGTTCCTTTAATAGCGATAGCGGTTGCACTGTTGTCAGGCACGCTAACCCTCGCACAACCAACCACCGCAATGAAAGGTCTAACTCCCACGCAACTGCAAGATGGCAGCGCCAAGTTCGTTGGCCACTTACAACCAGAGCAATCCATTCGTTTGAATTTCGGTCTCGAGCATCCTCATCTCGCTGAAGAGGAGCAATTTCTGAAAGAGCTGGGAACCAAAGGTTCGCCAAACTTTCAGCACTTTTTGACGGCTGACGAATGGAACAAGCGATTCTCCCCGTCCGCAGAAGATGAACAGGCCGTTGTCGATTGGGCCACATCTCAAGGATTCACAGTGACACAGCGCTTTGCCAACCGGCTTCTGGTCGACGTGGAAGCGCCCTCGGCCACTATTGAAAAAGCGCTTGGTGTAACCATAAACAGTTATCAAGTGGGGGCCAGGACGGCCTTTTCAAACGATCATGATCCAGTGCTCCCGGCCGCAGTGGCTCACTTGATTCACTCGGTAGGTGGCCTCAATAATATCCAGGTTTTGCACCCGCATTCAAAACTGCCGGAACCTGCCTTTGAGTCTTACGTGTCAGGGCCGGCCCATGCCACTGGTCCCGCGTCTCAGGGCAGCGGTAGCGGGAAGCGACCAACAACCGCCAATCAGGCAGGGCCGACACCCAATATTTCAAACGGCGCTTACGATCCATCGGATCTTTATAGTTCGCAGGCATACGATTTCAACGCGTTATACAGCTTAGGGCATTGCTGCAATCCCACTGGCAATGCCGGGTCGTCGCCCGTTTCGTCTTCGATCGCTATTGCCACAGCTGGCTCTCAGACCGTCAGCGACATGACCAGCTTTTATTCGCACTACGGTCTAGCATGGAACCTTGTCTGGTATTACATCGATGGCACTCCCACCTGTTGCGATGGAGAAGGAACAATGGACGCGGAATGGTCTGGCGCGATGTCAAATAGTTTCGGTAGTTACGTCGACACAGCTAAAATCTATTTGTACGATGGCGTGAATGCAAACTTTTCCACGTTCACAGACGTCTATAACCACATCCTGAGTGACGGACACGCGCGGGTGTTCAGCACAAGTTGGGGATGCGAGGAGATTTCTTGCACACCAACTTCAGTGATGGACACGGATCACGGGATTTTCAATTCGATGGTCGGCCAGGGTTGGACGCTGGTTGCCGCCGCGGGCGATCAAGGTGCCACGGCCGGCTGCGGCAAGGCCGTGGCCGTGCAGTATCCGGCTTCGGATCCGAATATCGTGGGTGCAGGCGGCACCACATTATCACTGTATTCGAATAGCACTTTCTACAGCGAGACGGCATGGTCTGGCGGTCCCGACGGTTGCGGCGCCAACGATGGCGGCGGCACCGGCGGCTTCAGCGCCTATTACGGAGCGCCGTCTTACCAAAGCAACCTCGGCTTTGGAAGCCGCGCCGTTCCGGACATCGCCTTAAATGCCGATTGGTATAACACGCCTCAAAATCTGTATTTCGGCGGTGCATTTCAGCCCAACGGCGGCACCAGCATCGTGGCGCCGGAAGTGGCTGGGTTCTTTGCTCAGGCCAACGCCTATATGGATTTCGTGGCCACTCAGAATGGCGGCTGCTACGGCGGCACAACCTGCTCGCCGATTGGCAACGGTAACTGGTATCTCTATTACTTTGGAGAGAATCCTAATTACGCGCCTCACTATCCGTTTTACGACATCCTGTACGGATGCAACAACAACAACATAACATCGTATTACGGCTTAGGGTATTATTGCGCCGCCGCTGGTTACGATGAAGTAACCGGGTGGGGATCGTTTAACGCGCTGCAACTTTCCTGGGCCATTAATGCGTACCGCGCGGGCGATTTTGGCGCACCAACTGCCGCGATTTATACCAGCGCAACTGCGGGCGTCTGGTACAACACGGACCAATGGGTGGAGTGGTTTCTTTCCGACACCAGCGGGGACGGATTGCCTCTCGTCGGTATTGCCGGCTTTACTCAGTCCTGGGACACCTACCCCCGCGATAGCGTTTCATTGAGCCGTCCCCCTGTTTCCGATGGTTTCTTCACGGGTCCCCAGTCTCCCAACGAGACGTATGGCTATGAATATGTCTCCGGGGCAGGGCAGGGTTGCCACACTGCCTACGTTCGCACTTACGACAATAGCGGCTCAACCGCCGTGCATTCATTCGGACCCGTCTGCTATGACACCGTGCCTCCCGTAAGTACTGCGACACTGAGCGGCACAATCAGTAGCGGCGTCTACATCTCGAAAGTCACCATTACGCTCTCGGCGACAGATGCCAACAGCGGAGTGGCACACATTTACTACAGCGTTGATGGCGCCGGTTACGCGGCCTACACCGCTCCGATAGCGGTTTCAACCGCTGGCACGCACACCCTTCTTTACTACGCCAAGGACGTAGCTGGCAACTCAGAGACTGCCCACACCAGTGTGTTCAGCATTAAGTCGCCGACCACAACCACGGTTACCTCCGGACTCAATCCGTCCACTTACGGCCAGGCAGTTGTATTAACCGCGAAGGTAACGCCCACCTTTGGAGCAGTTGCCACCGGTACCGTTACGTTCAAGGATGGAGCCACCACCCTGGCCGCAGTCGCGCTCAGCAGTGGACAGGCGACTCTCTCAACCAGCGCACTCCAAGCCGGGACGCATAGCATTACAGCGGTCTATGGCGGCAGCACGATCGATGTGGCCAGCACGTCCGCGGTACTCACGGAGACAGTCGCTAAGGCAACGTCGACAACGGTTGTAACTTCTTCGCTGAACCCGTCCATTTACGGTGAAGCGGTGATATTCACCGCCACGATTACTTCATCTCACGGTGGATCCGTTAGCGGAACCGTGACGTTCAAAGACGGCGCAACCACGCTCGGCACGGGAGCCGTGAACACGACCACGAACAAGGCCACGTTTACGACATCCGTACTCGCTGAGGGCAGCCACAGCATCACTGCTGACTACGGCGGAAGCGTAAACGATGCAGCAAGCAACTCGGCGGCATTGGCGCAAACGGTGAACAAGACAACTTCGACGACCGTTGTAACGTCTTCGCTGAACCCGTCCATCTACGGTGAAGCGGTGACAATCACCGCGACCATCACGTCAGCTCATGGTGGATCGGTTAGCGGAACTGTGACGTTCAAAGACGGCGCAACCACGCTCGGCACGGGAGCCGTGAACACGACCACGAACAAGGCCACGTTTACGACATCCACCCTCGCAGCCGGCAGCCACAGTATCACTGCCGACTACGGCGGCAGCGTCGACGATGGCGCCAGCAACTCGGCGGCATTGGCCCAAACCGTGAACAAGGCAACTTCGACGAGCGTTGCAACGTCTTCGCTGAACGCGTCCATCTACGGTGAGGCGGTGACAATCACCGCCACCATCACGCCAGCTCATGGTGGATCGGTTAGCGGAACCGTGACGTTCAAAGACGGCGCAACCACGCTCGGCACAGGAGCCGTGAATACAACCACAAACAAGGCCACGTTTACGACATCCGCACTCGCAGTCGGCAGCCACAGTATCACTGCTGACTACGGCGGCAGCGTCGACGACGCAGCAAGTAACTCGGCGGCATTGGCGCAAACGGTGAACAAGGCGACCACCACATCTACCCTTGTCTCCTCAGTCAACCCGGACACTCAAGGGACCGCGATTACCTTTACGGCAACTGTTACTGCGGCACACGGCGGAACGGTCAGCGGAACGGTGACGTTTAAAGACGGCGCCACCACGATTGGCACGGGCGTCGTCAACTCCGCAACTGATAAAGCGACGTTCACAACGTCGGCTTTGGCCGCTGGAACGCATTCGATTACCGCTCTCTATGGCGGTAACGCTGACTTGGACACAAGCACGTCGTCAGCGCTTAGCCAAGTGGAGAAGTAGAAGTCATTACCTCCAGCTGACGCATCAGAAAGGGGCTTGGCCGGAAACGGCCAGCCCCTTTTCCTATGTTAGGCCGCAATCGGATAACGGCAATCGGGCGGATTAGCCGGTCGTTTGGATGTTGGACTTGCGTTGCGGAACGAACTTTCAGCCAATACCTTAAAACTCAAAGCCAGTTTCGGCCGTCGCGAAACGAACTCTTTCGGGGACGGACGAGGGGCTAGCACTCCGCCGGAGCGGTCAGGTGGCGCCTTTGGTGGAAGTTAGCGGACAGAGTTGTGGTTGGGTCGCTTGGGGGGGGTGACCTACTGGAGGCGGATTGTCAAAGAACCAGATGCCGGAGATTGATTGCTGCTTGGAAGCTAGGCCGCGATGGGTTGCCGGGTGGGCGCCTCGCTTTCGGTTGGAGCGGATTCGGTTGCGGTGGCCACGGGCTGGGTTTGGAACGTACCCGGAGCGGGGGCCGGTGCCGGCTGGGGTGAGGCCGCTATCGCAAGCCGATGCTTTTTGCATGACCTCGAAGTCTTTGTATGCAGCTTGATAGGAGCGGCGCTGCGTGGTTTCGTAGCGCAGGTAGAGAGCGAAGGCTTTGTCGTCACCAGATTCGAGGGCGCTGGTTTGCATGTTCCATGCACGGCGCTGCAGCCACCAGGCTTGGGCCATGTCGTCGATTTTGTGGCGCTCACAGGCAGTTCGCGGAACGAACTGCGCGCGTACCTCGGAGACGAGTTCCGCGTACTCGGCGGGGTCTTCGCTCGAGAGGAGTTTGAAGTGCGAGAAGCCGGCGGCGAGGCCGTGCTTGAAAGAGTTTTGCGCGGAGCGACGCTTTCCGGCTTCGGTGTTGGGTCCGCCAGAGCGCGGGAGGTCGGCCGCCGACTTGGCGGTTTCGCTTAGCGGAGGACTGCTGGGGGTTATCGAGGAGGCGGATTTTGGGGGTCTGAGCGAATTCAATAAAGCCGCGAACTCTGGTGATTCCGGCGTGTCGCCTCCGTCGATGGCGGAAAGCTGATCGAAGAGGGCCTCCAGTGCGGCCGGGGAATAGTCGGACTCAGAGTTTTCGGGAGATGCTGAGGCGGTCATTGAAGCCGAAGCGCTCGACACTGAAGCCGGGGGCTGGCCGGCTACCAGGACGGGCATCGATTGAGTCGGATTGAGGGGATCAGTTCGGCGAGCAGCGAGAGACCGCCGGCGCTCTTTGCGGGAACTTTTTGACATTAGGAACTCCTTGAAAAAAAGCCGGGCATCGTGCCCGGCTTTGTATGGGGAAAAAGAAAAGCCGGGCATGACGCCCGGCGTTGTCTGGAGTGCGTGACAGCACTCGCTTTCATACAAGTATACCGCACTCGAAAAAAAGATTTGGTGTTAAGTGGCTTGGAATGATAGAGATATCTTCTGTGATCGAGTTTTTTGGGGAGCCAAATCGCGGGGCGAATATTAGACGAACCAAGCCGCGCGCGAAGCAAGCGAACTACGCCCGGATCGCCGTGCGACGTGGAAACCGTGGTGGAGATGAGTTCGCGAGACCCCGGCTGTCATGGTTGATGGAGTCCAAACCGTAGCCCTTGCGGATCACGGCAAACACAGATCTGCCAAAGCCTGGTTCATCGGTAGGCGCCTCTGCCACTCCCCCGCAACGATTCACATCGGCAATCGCCGCGTCGAGGTCCGGTACGCCGAAATACACCATAAAGCCCCAATTCGGGTCACCTCCATGGACGCCGACCTTGTGGGTAGGCGTCTGAAACCAGCCGTCACTGCCCTGTCGAATGGATGGAACGTCCAACCGAACATCTGCCTCAGAAACGCGGTCGATTTCGAGGAGTCGGACACGCCGATTTCGATGAATGAGACTTCTGCGCCAGTCGGCATGCTGTTCGTCATAGTGTGAGCTTACGCCTGCCGGGGCCGGTCAAACAGCGGGCGTTTACCCTGGTTCTAACGACAGCTCACTATGTATCGCCCCAATTCACGTCGCCGCGGCGGCCCCACTTTCCCTGCCGAAGACGGACCGCCGGTCGCGATTAGCGCAATCAACTGGCGGCGTTTGTTCGCGTATCTGAAGCCCTACCGCGGACGAATGGCGTTGGCGACTCTCGCGCTTCTGGTCTCGACTGGACTCGGTCTGACCTTCCCTATGGTGATCGTGCGCCTGCTTGAAACGGTCACCCGGACCAAGAGCATCAGCGCCTTGAATGGACTGGCCGCGCTGCTGGTTGGCATCTTCCTCTTCCAAGCCGCGTTTTCGTTTGTCCAATCCACCCTGCTGGCCCTAGTCGGCGAGAACATTGTTCGCGATCTGCGCACGAATTTGTATAACCACCTGCAAAGCCTGTCGCTCGATTTCTTTGCCGGGCGGAGGGTAGGTGAAATCGTTTCCCGCTTGTCGAGCGATGTAACTCAGATGAGAACCGTGCTGACCAGCAATGTAACTACGTTACTCAGCCAGTCAGTATCGCTGGTAGGCGCTGTGGTGATCGTCATCGCGATCAATGCGCGCCTGACTCTGTTTATCCTTGCGATTGTTCCGGCTTTAATTCTGGTCGCGATCCTGTTCGGCAAAAGAATCCAGAAGTTCAGCACGACAGTGCAGGATCAGTTGGCCGATGCCACCACTGTCGCTGAGGAAGCACTGCAGGGAATCCGGGTGGTGAAAAGTTTCGGACGCGAGGAGTTTGAGACCGGGCGCTATGGCGCCGCCGTTCAGAAGGCATTCAAAGCCGCAGTGCGCATGGCCATATCGAACTCGCTGTTCGCGACGGTCATGATGTTTCTGGGCTTCGGATCAATCGCCGCCATTATGTGGTACGGCGGGCGCGAAGTGATCGCCGGAAGGCTGACGCTGGCGATGATCAATGGCTTTCTGCTGTATGGCATGTTGATCGCGTCGAGCTTGGCGAGCCTTGCGAACCTGTATGGACAGTTCCGGGCCGCCATTGGTGGCGTGCAACGGGTTTTTGAAATTCTAGATTTACAGCCGTCCGTCCGGGATGTTCCAGGCGCAATCACATTGCCGGGCGTCGAGGGCCGGATTCACTTCGAGAACATCACATTTCATTACGAAAAGAATGCGCCTGTCATTCGGGGCGTGGATCTGGATATCCAAGCCGGCGAAATCCTGGCGCTGGTTGGCCCAAGCGGCGCAGGTAAGAGCACGCTCTTCAACCTGATTCCACGCTTCTACGATCCGTCGACCGGCAGCGTTCGAATTGACGGACACGACTTGCGCGGTGTGACTCAGCAAAGCTTGCGCGCCCAGATGGCGATTGTGCCGCAGGAGACCCTGCTGTTTGGCGGCTCGATCCGCTAACGCTCACGACTTCATCATGGAGTTCCCGAAGCAATACGAGACTGTAGTTGGGGAACGCGGTGCAAAAGTGAGTGGTGGCCAGCGGCAGCGGATCGCCATCGCGCGGGCCCTTCTTAAGGATCCTCGTGTGCTGCTTCTGGACGAAGCGACAAGTTCGCTCGATAACGAATCAGAAGATCTGGTGCAGGAGGCGTTGAACCGCCTGATGGAAGGCCGCACGACTGTGATCATTGCGCACCGGCTCAGCACGATTAAAGTTGCGCATCGCATTGCCGTTTTGGATCGTGGGCGAATTGTGGAGCTGGGAACTCATCGAGAGTTAATGGAACTCGACGGATTATACGCGCGCCTGTACTCGATGCAATTCTTCCAAACTGTACGGGCAAGCCCAGTTCTGCCGTAGGTTCTGAGCTACGGGGTCGCCCCTTCATACGCGCTAACTAAGGTCCGAATCCTTGGGGTGGCCCTAGTTGAATCGTTGGTAAACACTGGCCGACATCACAGGGGTAATCCGGCTGGACCTTTCTCCGAATGGCCGACAATCCGCCCAAAGCAATCGGCCCAAAGCAGCGGTCGGCGGTTGCAACGGCGTTTCTCGGTACTAATCCGCCCAATGCCCACAAGCAGCTTCAGATCAGGGGTTTGCCCGTTTTCCGCGCTGAGAGCCATTCGCTCCATCCTTTCGACGTTTCGCTTGCATGGCCGCTCCGAACGGCCAGCAGAAGAATACACAATACGAATCGCATGTCTTTCTCCTCCGAGTTCAACAAAAGTCCACGGGGTACCCCACACATCAAAAACGAAAACTCCGTTAAGGCTTCGGGCCGAAGATGCACAGAGACGAACCATCAAAGCCTTGATCAGTCCGGCGTAGTCCCCGGAGCATCCGACCACAACGCGCCCGCCGCAAAGCCAGCGACGGCGAAGACGGACGCGTTTAACAGAACCACTGATTCACCTGCCGCTCAGCAGTGTTGATCTCCTGATCTTCCGTTCATTGCCGCTGTCGGCGAGCAGAGTTCTTTTCGTTGAATTACTATCCATTCGTTTCCTCTTGTTAAATGGCGGTTATCGGTCGTCACAATCCCCGCCATGCTCCGGCCGGAGCTTGTGATCGTAGATGTAACCGCCAATGCGGATCCCCAGCAGCTCGCCTGCATCCTGATCGGTCCGGAAATGGATTCCTCCATAAACGCGCGCATCTGAGATGTCATCGGTGATCTCCTCGAGTCTTGAGTAATGCAGCGTCACGCCTGGGAGCGCCGGCGTCGACAGGGTAATCGAGAACGGGCCCTCGCCATAGATCTTCTCCATCACTTCTCTCGCAGCGTTGCTTAGAGTGCCATGGGCGGAAGGATAGGAGGGGAAACAGGGCGTCGTGATTAGGGGCTTGAAGTTGGGGTCCGGGGTGGTCTTATCATTGCCGTCATCGGCAGCATCGTGAATCGCGGTTTCCGGCCGCCAGAATTTGTACAGGTACTTGTTGTAAAAAGTCGCAACTGCCGCATCGCTGATAGCCATGTTGATGAGCGCAAAGTCGCGCGCGTTCTCGGATAATGATCTCGGCTTCGCGGTGGTGATCTGTCTTGCGGCGTCGTTAAAAATGAGGACTGGGACCTCATATTCGTAGAACAGGGCTACATTCGTCCGGTCCTGCGGCCGCTCGGTGCTGTTCATATCACCCACCTCCTTCACCTCGTCATAGGCCCGTGTATACCGGCCGCTGGTGAGGGCGGGAGGTGGACCCAGAAAGAACTGGCTGGCGCTCCGGATACCGAAGGGCGTCACGTTCTGCCAGTTGAAAAACAGTCCACCGGCAGCGGTGCAACTGGGCGTAAGTTGCCAAACCCCGGGATTCGACGAGGTGGGTAGAAAGAATTCGAGCGGGCTCGAGCCGTCGTTCGCGCGCGCGGCGATCATGGCGACCGCAGCGGCCTGGCCTGTGGCAATTCCTGCCGTTTTCCCGGGGCCGTCCTGGATCGCTGCGAGCGAACTTGCATAGGCGGCATTCAGTGTGGAGAGGCTGGCCGGGAAGTAATTACTAAGGACTCCATAAGCGGCGGCGGCAGCCGCAGCTTCAGCCGACGCATCGTGGGGTGCGGTGATCGTTCCGAGGTACGGCTTGTATTGTCGTGTGATTGCGTTGACCGCCTCGAATACGGCAAGTTGGGTAATCGCCGCAAATCGAGCCTGCGGGAAGGGGGGTTGCGAACTGACGGTGGCCTGCATGATAGCGTCCCAGTCCTGAACGACATCGGATCTGCCGGTCAATGGGATAAACAGCAACACCAACAGACCGCACAAGGGTTTCCACAACTGTTTCCTGCTCATTGTTCTCACCTTTGGCTGGATGAGCCTGGTAATCACCTTCTGTCCCATCAAGCTGGTTGCCGAAGTTAATACGGCGGCGAGTAATGATGCAATTCGTTTTAGTTTCAAGTGACCTTCTTTCTTTGCTGATATAAGAAGAGATGGTAAGGGGGGTTGAAGAAGGAAGTCCTTAGCGACCGGCTAAGAAATTGCTAAGGATTTCCTAGTTTCGGTACGGTCATGCATTCACAGGAAATCGAAATCTACGAGTTCGGTCCTTTCCGGTTAGACCCAGTGGAACGCATGCTGTCGGGTGAAGGCCACGCCATAGCCCTAAGTCCCAAAGCCTTCGATCTTCTTATCGCGCTGGTCAGCAGAGCAGGGCATGTGGTTCATAAAGACGAGCTGATGCGCGAAGTCTGGCCCGACACTTTCGTCGAAGAAAACAATCTCACCGTCAACATTTCCGCACTGCGGAGAGCGCTAGCCGGGGCCAACTCGGATCAAGACTATATCCAAACAGTGCCGCGAAGGGGCTACCGCTTTGTAGCGAGCGTGCGCCAGGCCTCGGAATCGGCGCCACTTGTTCCGGGAGGGGCAGAGGCCACCGCAGCCGATTCAGAAGTTATCGTGGGCCGCGAACCCGAACTGCGTATATTGGAACGCTTCCTGCGCGAAGCCGCAGAAGGAGGCGGGCGAATGATCTTCATCACGGGTGAGCCCGGCATCGGCAAAACGGCTCTATCCAACGCCTTCTTGGGCCATGTGCGATCCAGGTTTCCTTTCAGTACGGTCTGTCGGGGCCGCTGTGTGGAACAGTACGGTGCGGGTGAACCCTATCTTCCCGTACTCGACGCACTCTCAAATCTCCTTTGCGGAACCGCCGGCAAACTTGTTGCCGACGTGCTTCGTTCTTGCGCACCCACTTGGTGCCTGCAATTCCCGGCCTTTTTTGGCTCCAACGACGCGCTCGAGCGTCTGTATCGTGAGACAGTCGGCGCTACCAAAGAGCGCATGTTGCGCGAAATGCTAGATGCACTGGGCATGCTAGCGTCCACCGCGCCGGTCGTGTTCCACTTCGAGGACCTTCATTGGGCGGACCTTGCCAGCATAGATCTGCTACGGCGTCTCTGTCAGGACGGGGGAAAGCAGCGGCTGCTGGTGACGGGGACGTTCCGCCCGGAGGACATCGAGCGCAGTAATCACCCGCTCAAGAATTTCCTGCTGGAGATGCAGGCGCACAAGGAGTGTGAGGAGATTGCACTCGGATTGCTTACCCGGGAGCACCTTGCAACCTATCTGGACAGCCGCTTCGCTCCTAATCGGTTCGATCTGGAACTCGCCGCTTTGATCCACCGCAAGACCGAAGGCCAGCCCTTGTTCGCGACGAGCCTGATACAGTTCCTCGTCGAACGGGGGGACATTGCCAGGGTGGGCGACCACTGGATGCTTACAACGCCCCTGTCTGACCTGGACCTGGAGGCTCCGGCGAATGTCCGCAAAATGATCCGGAAAAAGCTCGATGCTCTTGACTCGGAGGATCGGCGCGCGATGGAGTACGCCAGCATTCAGGGCGGGGAGTTCGACTCCGTCGTGCTGGCTGGTCTGCTGGAAACGGATGACCTGGGCTTGGAAGAACGTCTTGATCGCCTGGACAAAGTTCATCGTCTCATCCAGACGTTGGGAGAAGAGGAGTTGCCCGATGGAACGTTCACTCTATCAGAACGCCCTCTACCAGGATCTGGTCAACAAGCGCAGAGCCCTGTTGCACCGCCGAACCGGTGATCTGATGATCCGGCATTGCGGCGATCAGGCGCCTCGGTTCGCCACGCAACTCGCCGTGCACTTCGAGCGCGGACGGGACTTCGCACGGGCGGTCGAATTCCTCATTCACGCGGGCGACCATGGCAGGCAAATCAATGCCTACGAGAAAGCGCTGGAGCATTACAGTCGTGCTCTGAGTTTTGTCCCCCGGATAGCGACCGAGCTGCGGGCACCCAGGCTGCTTACGATCTATCAGAAACGTGGCGCCGCTTACCTTGCGACGAGCCGATTCGACCAGGCGGCTGAAGACTTTACCAGCATGCTGGAGCAAGCGCGCGTAATGAGCGACCGCACGTGGGAACACACTGCCCTGAATGCCCTTGCCGAAGTCTACTTCTATTCGCACCGACTGGATGAACTTGACAAGTGCGCGGGCGAGGCTCTCCGCATTGCCCGGGACCTGGGAGACGAACGCCTGCGCGTGGAGACTGTAGTTTTCATCGCGATGAGGCAAGACATAATAGGCGAACTCGCGCAAGCCAAATGCAATCTGGACGAGACAATTCGCGTCGCCAGACCGCTCGGCTTCAAGAGGGCTCTCCTTGATGGCTTGGCGTGGCGCGGCCAGTTGTACTTCTTCCAGTCCGAATACCAACGCGCTGAAGAGGTTCTACGGGAAACCGTGGACCTCGCCTCGGAACTGCGCCACGGCCCTCTCTTTTTTCAGGCGCAGTTTTTCCTCGGTCTGAGCCTGGGAAATATGGGCAGGTTTTCGGAAGCCTTGATGGTGCTCAGGGAAGCGACGGCCCTGGCCGGGCGCAATGGCGAACAGTACTGGCTGGCTAAAATTCCCAACTGCATTGCCTGGATCTACCGCGAGTTGCAGGACTTTGACCAGGCATTGAAGTACGATCTCGAGGGCTTGACAGTCGCAAAAGCCAGCAGGGTCAGGGAGGCCGAAACCAACTCGCTCATCAGCCTGGGCTTGGATCGCACCGACGCCTCCGACCCCCAAAAGGCTATGGAGTCGTTCGGGGAGGCTGCTGCGATTCTTGAATCAGATGTCTGGTGCCGGTGGCGGTTCACACTCCGGCTGCACGCCGGGTTGTCCGCGCACCATCTTTCGCGAGGCGAGTTGGAAAAGGCTGTGGCGTATTCGAGACTGCTACTCGAATCTGCCACTCGCTACGAGGCTCGAAAGTACATCGTCGTCGCGCATAAGCTGCTCGCGGAAGCCGCCTACGCGCGTCAAGATTTTGCTGAAGCAGAAGACCAGTTAAACACCGCGCTCACTCAATTGGCCGACTATCCCGTACCCATCCTCACGTGGAAGATCAATTCGATGCTTGGACGTTTGCGTTTGCGGCTGCTCGATGGTTCAGCGACCGAAGCCTTTGAAAAGGCTTCGACGGTCGTTCAGATGATCGCATCAAACATAGAAGACGAGAAGCTTCGCACCTCGTTTCTAACGGCACCTGACGTACAGGAGGTGTTTGTAAAGGGAAGTGTGTTCAATGGCGGATAGAGAACTGTCACTGAAGGGTATTGATCTGGAGCAAATGTGCCGCCCGGCGTCATGAGCAAACTGTTTGCAAGTGTCATCTAGGATACCCAGACCGGCCGGCTAACGTATCAACTTAGCTGAGGGCGGTGCGGTAATACGTTTTCACAACGGTTTCTCTGTATTGTCGTTTCAACTAACTACCGGGGGTCGCTTA
>Ga0206891_10090_pt1 | contig 29208 bp, 28 predicted proteins | sample Alteio_BWOrgHeat_55_FD_153246 | JGI IMG/M metagenome (GOLD analysis project Ga0206891, IMG submission 153246) | Enriched cells from forest soil in Barre Woods Harvard Forest LTER site, Petersham, Massachusetts, United States - Alteio_BWOrgHeat_Nextera7 ...
CTTTTATGCCTTGGCCTGACGGCTTGCGGTAAAAAGGCAGGAAATCGGCCATGTCGACGGCGAAGTTGATTGGTCCGCGCCGGACGTGATTGCGTTTATCAAAAGCCGAATTAAACCCTAACTTACGATGAGGTATCGCCTAAGGTTCCTGTTGGTAAATTGTTGCTGTCATAAACAGCATCGATCGTGGAAGACGGCACCGACATATTCGGCCCCATGGATACATTACTCGTGCCGTCACTGTTGCTATTGACCGCTGTTACATACCCTACAGCGCGCGTATCGGTAATCGTGATTGCTTTACCATCGCTGTCAGTCGCAGCCAGATTGAACGTATAGGCACCATCAGCAAGCACAGTGCCGCTGCTGTCTTTACCATCCCACGCTACACGGTCGAGGCCCTTGGCTGTCAAACCGTTTAGCTTCGCAACAGTCTTACCCGTCGAATCCTGCACCGTGATGACCACAGACTGCGCATCTTTTGGTAAGGTATAGGCGAGCTCCGACTGACTTTTTTGCAGTGGCAGCTGATTGTCAGTTGTGATTTCCACGTACTTGCCAATATATCCGAGAGCAGCCGTAGCGCCGCTGGAACCTTTTTGCAGCGATATCAAGGTATCGAGCTTGGTGTTGGTATTGATCTGCTGCTCGGCCTGCGTGAACTGTACCAGTTCCTGGGTGAACTGGTTGGTATCGGTGGCCGCGGTCGGGTCCTGATACTTCAACTGAGTTGTCAGGATTTTGAGGAACGTGGTTTCGTTCCCTGCAATACCTGAGGATGCAGAGGAACTACTGGCACTGCTTGCCGCGACGGTTGAAGCCTGACTGTTGATATAATTGGTCAGCAGGCCTGAATCTGTCGGGCTGGTGATGGCTGATGTACTCATGATTTGTCCTCTTACACTCGTAAATTGACGCGACCCGGCGTCACATAATAGGTCTCAATCGAATCCGCTGCGACAAGGTCAGCCGCAACATTCTGCGTTGTGTTGTTGCCGGATGATTTTGACGATCCCTCATTGGCAGGCTGCCCTGACGCATTGCCCCCCTGCCCGCCAAGGCTGAACTGCAGGCTACCGGGGTCGGCGCGCAAACCAGCATCCTGCAGCGCGCGCTCGAGACTCCTCACATCCTTGAGAAGTAAGTCCAATGTGGCGGGGTTACTAGCGGTAACCGTTCCCTGAACCTTGCCGTCTGGCGAGGTTTCCAGCTTGATGCTGACGCGGCCCAGTTCGGCGGGGTTTAATTGCAAAGTCATCTGGTCGTTGCCGCTCTTGGCATTGCGGTTGAGCTGCAACATCACCTGCTCAACAGCGGGTGGTAGGCCGGTTACACCGGCGGTTGCGGTTTTAACAACCGCAAGCTGGCTGGCAAAACTGTAAGGACTGTTGGCTGACGAGGAAGATTGCAGGCTAGATGCCAGATTTCCTTCCGATGCACGCGCCGACGCGGAAAAATTGCTATTATTTTGCGAATCTTTACCCAGATCAAAGTTGGTGGTTCTGTTTGCGTCACCTTCTGTTATCCCTGCGCTTCTGGCAGTTGTAGTCAGGTCTGTTGCCGCAGCTGTCGCCGTATTTTCATGCCCCTTAGCAGCCAACGCATTTCCACGCTCGTCGAGGGGTAAACCGGTATCTCTGGTACTTCCTTCGAAAGCCAAAGGCGTTTTAGTCGATACGTCCGCAAAAGCGCGAGCATTGCTGGCGACGACGGCGGCATCACTGTTTTGCTCTGCCGGTGTTGACGGGGCAACAACAGGCGCAAGACTATCAGCTGAGGATTTTACACCCATTAGACTTTGCGCATTTGCGACAACACTGGCGGCCGCTACAAGATCAACTGGCGCATTTACCTGGGGTGCACTGTTTTGCGAGCCGGTATTCTGGGCAACTTGCTGATCTGCGGCAATAGAAACGGCATCGCCGTTTTTTTGAATCTGATCTAGTTGCCGCGCGATCATTCGTGCCAGCACTAGCATATCTGTCAGCGCCTGAGCCGGGGTGGGCACCGGAGCACTAGCATCAGCTGTCGCATTTTGGTCGGCAGCAGTTGGTATATTGCCAATAGTATTTATGGAATTGGTTGATGCGATTGGATTGCCCTTGGATGCATCGTCATTTGCAGAACCAGTATCGTTTCCACTCGCAACCTGCATATTGGCGGCAAACGCGTTAAGCGCTGCCAGTAAATCAGTTATAGGAGATTTGGTTGCATTATCGGATTGAGCGGCGTGTATGTCAGAATCTGTATCAGAATTCGATTTTGCGCTCGAAACCGGAGCTGTCAGGGCAGCGGCATCCGTTTTTACCGTAGCCGCAGCCTTTAAATGCATCTCAAGCTGCTGGGCCACGGCCAGCAATTCCGCCAAAATCTCGGCAAGCGTTTTTGTATTGTCGTCAACAGCAGAATCTGAACCGGTTGCCGCTGTAACTGATGTGTCTGAAGTAGCAACTACCGGCGCCGGCAATGGCGCTCCTGGGGCAACCGTGGGTGTTATCGCTGTATTTGTATCGGCATTGTTGGATTGATCAGCGGGAGACGTGGAGGGCGTAGATTGAGCTGATACAGGAGCAACAATCGGAGCGTTCGTGTCATTATCTTTGGCACAGTTTGACGATACAGTAACTGCCGAGGATGAATTAGATGAGACAGCCTTACGCTGCGTATTCACAGCAGGCGCATTTATCACCACTGTCTTTGACCTGACCTGGTTTTGCAGACGGTTCACAATTTCATGCCATGCCGTTGTCAAATTCTTCAGGCTAGGCAAAACCACTTGATTAGAAACGGAATTTTTAGAACCTGCGTCTGGCAAAACCTTGGCGCTTTTAGCGTTAAGCGAATCCTTAACGTCGCTCTGATTTTGCGACAGGAGATTAGCGAACAGTTTAGCTGAGGCGCTATCACCATTTCCACCACCGAGCGACGACAGAAAACCCGAAATCGAACCCCGGAGCGAAACATCAGATGTGGTCTTAAGCTGATCCATAAAAACAGGCCTTTCTAGGCTGTGCGGCTGACGGCAACGGGTTTGCAGGTGGGGCTATATCCGCCTAAAGCGGCATTCATGTCGGCCGGATTGTGGTAGCTCGATTTCGGCAGAACTTCCTGTTTGACAATCGCCACGATATTCTGGATCAGGCGTTGTGTTGCCGTAACGGCACCACGCAGGGACTTCGCATTACGTTCTGTTACATCTGCCAGTTTTTGCGCTGCCGTTTTAAGAGCTGCGCGCAAACTATCCGGCAACTGCTTTAACATGTCCGGCTGCGCAGAAATTGTCTTGATATTGGCGCGGTAGTCCATCGTCAGGCGCTGCTTGCGTTGCAGCAATTCCCTATGCTCACCCAGTTTGCGGGACATAATCATGTCGACTTCCGCAATCATAACCTGAACCAGTTCATTCATCAGCGCGAGGGTCGCTTCGGCCAGATTGAGAATAGATGCTTTTTCACTAACCGCTTTACTCTCTGCTTTAGGGGGCTGTGACATTTGATCCTCCATTAATAGAATTGGATATTTTAGTCGTTGCCGATGTGCCCGCAGAAGAACCGCCTTGCACGCGAATCATTTCACTTTTTACAGCGTCGGCGATGCCAAAATGGCTGGATTTAGCTGCCATTTTTCCATACTCCTGCACCAGAAAGCTGCGCATGATTTTCTCGCCGCTACCACCGCCAAACAGCGGATTGACTTCCATGCCTTCGAACATCGGTTGCAGCATCTGGCTCATGAACATGCCTTCGAAATCCTTGGCGGTTTTATCTATATTACCACCGGAGCCGAGCTTGCTGAGGCGCGGCGATACTGCCTGCATCATCGCCATATTGCCCGCACCCTGAATTGCGCTATCCATCAGATCAGCTCCAGATCGGCTTGCAGTGCCCCTGCGGCCTTAATCGACTGCAGGATTGAAATCATATCGCGAGGGCCGATACCAAGGGCGTTCAAGCTCTGCACCAAATCTTGCAGGCTGACGCCGCTCTTGAGCAAAGCCAGTTTGGAATCTTTGTTTTCGTCGACGCTTACATCGCTGCGGGGAACAACCACCGTTGTACCGCCAGTTGAAAGCGGTCCTGGCTGCGAAACCTGCGGTGTTTCCGTAATTTTGATCGTGAGATTACCCTGCGCGATGGCGACCGTATTAATATGAACATTCTCGCCCATCACGATAATGCCGGACTGCTCGTCGATCACGACGCGCGCGACCTGATCAGGCGTTACCATCAGCTGTTCGATATCGGACATCAGGCCAACAACATTACCGCGTTTGTCTTCCGGCACCTGCAGGCGCACCGTGGTGCTGTCGATAGCCTCGGCAACGCTGGCTTTAAGATGCTTATTAATAACGTCTGCTACGCGTCCTGCGGTGGTGAAATCAGGATTGCGCAATGACAGACGCATGGTCGTTAAATCGGCCAGATGAAAATTGACTTCACGTTCCACAATCGCGCCGTTAGCAATGCGGCCAGACGTCGGCACGCCCTTGGTAACCGAGGAACCACTAGATCCCGAAGCGCTGAAACCGCTGGATACCGTTCCTTGTGCCACGGCATAAACCTCACCGTCAGCACCCTGCAATGGCGTTACCAGAAGTAACCCGCCTTGCAGGCTCTTGGCATCGCCCATCGTGCCGACAGTTACGTCGATATGCGCGCCCTGTGCCGAGAAGGGCGGTAAAGTCGCCGTCACCATAACCGCGGCGACGTTTTTGGTTTTCATTGTATCACTGCTGGTATTAATGCCGAGCCGTTCCAACATGCCGACCAAGCTGCGTTCGGTGAAAGGCGAATTGGTCAAAGTGTCGCCGGTGCCGTTGAGGCCCACAACAAGGCCGTAGCCGACCAGCATATTGTCGCGTACGCCTTCGAAATCGACGACGTCTTTAAGGCGCGACGCGGCATGGGCCGCATGAAAAGGTTCGAAGATCAGAAGCATCACACCCAAAGCCGCAAGGAGGGGGAGCCAGCGGACGCGACTGAACACCGCCGGTTGGGGGGGAGAGGAGAAAACGACTTTTGATAACGTGATGGACATGATAAACCTCTGATCCTCTGCAGCAGGTAATGCGAAGACCGTGCCAAACCTGATGAAGAGAGGGCATGGCGGCAACAGTTTGAATTCACTTGATTTTTTCAGGTGCTTTTTAGAAAGCTTTAAGGGTAGAATGAGCCGAAGCACGCGGAATAAATTGCCGATCGGCAGCGGCGGGCTCGACAGGTCCGGTGCTGGTTAAGAAGCCTGATCGTAAATAATTAGGAAGTACTCTGCTAAAGTTCGACCCCAAGATTGGCTGAATACCCAAGCGAGGCATACGTGATTGGTAAAATTGAAGGTCCCGGCCCTATTCGAACGGCGCAACCCGTCAAACGGACTGCTAAAACCAGCAGCACGAGCAGCGCGGGTTTTTCAAGGCACTTAGATGAAACCGACGATAGCAACGCCGCTCACGGTATCGGTGCGACCAGTTCTGTTTCCGGCGTTCTGGGATTGCAGGAAGTCGATGACGCGCTTGCCCACGCCTCCAAAGGCAAGATGCGGGCACAGGATATTCTCGACCGGCTGGATGAGTTGCGCGTTGATCTGCTGACGGGCGCCCTATCACGCGAAAAGCTTTTGCAACTATCCCGCATCGTCAATAACCACCGCGCGCAGATCAGTGATCCCCGCCTTGGCGAAATACTTGATGAAATTGACCTCCGCGCCCAAGTCGAACTGGCGAAATATTCGCCGGTAGGTAATTAAATCTCTTTTGAATTCTTTCGTAACCAGACAGCGAATTCATCTTCGCTCCACGCACCATCGGCAACGCTAATCATGGCAATGACGCAAGCCGCATTATCGGCAGTCAGAACAAAGCCATTCAATTTGATGAAAAGTTCAGTAACCACAAGAGCTGTGCGTTTGTTGCCATCGCTAAAAGGGTGGCTACGCGCGATGCCAAAACCATAAGCCGCAGCAAGTAACGGTATATCTGCTTTATCGTTATATATTTCAATATGGCGTGCGCGATTTAAAGCTGACTGTAGCAATCCCTGATCGCGAGTGCCTGCGAGGCCGCCATGTTCAGCGAGTTGCATATCATGCACAGCTAAGACTATTGCCTCCTCAATCCAAATATAACCCATAACAATCACTATTTGGCGAGTTCACGCAAAGCATCGCGACGCTCTTTCATGATTTCTTTTGCCACAGTAATTTGTTGTTCGAAGGATGGGCTATAAGGCGTTAACCGCACACCATCAGGCGTATCTGTCAAAAATAACGTATCATCCAGACCAACATTCATTTTGGCCAAAGCTTCTTTTGGCAATACCAAGCCGATTGAATTGCCGATGGCGCGTAATTTGAGTGTGAGCATTTCCCCCTCCTACTTAATAAATTCTACCAAGTCATGTTACCACAAAAGTTATAACATATAAATTTAATAATTATTGTTTATAATCAATAACTTAATGCAAATTATATTTTCTTGTTCGCCGCTTCTTCTTCCAAAATCATCTTGCGGGAAAGTTTGCCAATAAGGGTCTTGGGCAGGCTATCGCGGAACTCGATCAGCTTCGGCATTTCAATCGGCGAGAGTTTATCTTTCAGAAAAGCTTTGAGATCGCTTTGTGTCAGGCTTTGGCCGACACGTAACTTAATGAAGGCTTTGACAGTCTGACCACGATATTCATCCGGCACGCCGGCGACAATGCATTCTTCTACCGATGGATGCAGATAAATCGCTTCCTCAACATGGCGCGGATAAACCTTGAAACCGCCGGCCGCGATCATATCCTTGATGCGGTCGACAATAAAAGTATAGCCGTCTTCGTCCAGATAGCCGACATCGCCGGTATGCAGGCGCGCGCCTTCTGGTGTTTGGTCCATGACGCCTGCTGTCTCCGCCTCGTGGTGCCAGTAGCCCTTCATCACCTGCGGACCGCGGATGCAGATTTCGCCCTTTTCGCCTTGGGGCATCAGTGTTTTGCGATCTTCAAGACTAATAATTTCTATAATGGTTCCCGGCACCGGCAAGCCGATAGAGCCGGTTTTATTTTCGCCGTCGAGAGGATTGCCGTGAGTCACAGGCGATGTCTCGGACAGGCCGTAACCTTCGACAAGAATGCATCCCGTCAGGCGTTCGAAATCCTGTTTTACTTCCATTGGCAAGGGCGCACCGCCTGAGAAACAATATTTTATCGAACGAAGATTATATTTCGCCAGTTTTTTGTAATGGTTGATGGCGGTATAAATTGTTGGCACCGCAGGAAACAAAGTCGGGCGTTTCTTGTGAATAATTTTGACAACCTGCGCCAGATCAAAACGCGGCAACATGATGATGCAGCCACCGATCATCACGGTTAGATTCATCACCACCGTCATGGCAAAGACGTGGAAGAAAGGAAGCACACCCAGCATACGTTCCTTGCCTAATTCCACCGCAGGAAACCACAGCCGCGACTGCGTCACATTGGCATAGAGATTGGCATGCGTCAGCATCGCGCCCTTGGGCACGCCAGTGGTGCCACCTGTATATTGCAGCACCGCCAGATCCTGCGCCGGATCTATGCTGGCTGGTGTGTAGATACCGTCATTGTCCAGCAAGCTAGAGAAAGCGATATGGCTTTGATCATGCGGTACATGCGCGATGTCTTTGTGCTTTACGATGCGGTAAAGCAGCGACAAAAAAGGCGGCAGGATGTCAGTCATTTTACAGACGATGATCTGCTTCAATGTTGTTGTGCCAAGTAGCCGATAAAGCTTGCCATAAATATCGGGGATATCGATCGTCGCCATTAGGCTGAGCCCGGCATCGTTGATCTGATGCTCGATCTCACGTTCGGCATAAAGCGGATTAAAATTGACAACGATGCCGCCGATTTTCAGCACCGCAAAATACAGCACGACATAATAGGGTGAGTTAGGCAAAAACAAACCAACCCGGTCGCCTTTTTTAACGCCCCGATCCTGCAACCCTTTGGCAGCGCGACCCACCATAACATCGATATCGCGGTAGGTATAAACGCGCCCCAGAAAATCCAGAAAATCATGCGGGCCATAATGGCGCACGGCATCGTCAAAAATATCATAGAGCGGGCGCTGCGGCAGCTCCGCATGCCAGTCAACAGAGGCAGGATATTTTTTGGCCCAGGGAAATTGCGAAGGAACGGTCATAGTTCCTCTCCCCTTGAGGGAGAGGAAGCAAAAACTTGGGCTTGGCTTGCCAAGTCCTTAGTTTTTGCAGGTGAGGGGTTGCCTTTTACCCCCGCATTTTTTAACGCTTGCGCTATTTTTAAAATGGTTTCCACGATACTTCCTATATTGCTAGCCACATCCCTATTGGGAAAGCGCAAGATTTTGAAACCTGACTTCTCCAAACAAGAATCACGAATAGTATCATAATCTTGCCGACTGTCGTGTGAAGCCCCATCCAACTCTATAACTAATCCAACTTCTAGGCAGACAAAATCAGCAATATAAGGATGGAACGGATGTTGCCTGCGAAATTTAAAGCCGGTTCCTTTTGAGAGAAGCTGCAATTCCCGCCATAGCTTTTGTTCATAGGGAGTGGATTTGCGGCGTAAATCCTGAGCGCGCTCATAATCAAGCTGATTATTTTTATGAGCAGCCTTCCGCATAACCCCTCACCTGCAAAAACTAAGACTTACTGCGTAAGCCTAAGTTTTTGCTTCCTCTCCCGCAAGGGGAGAGAACCTTAGCATCCCATCCACCGCAGCATCCACCGCTTCCCAGGTAATGGCCTTCATCCGGTCATCGCCGAAATCCTGCGCACGAATAACCTTGCCGTGACTGATACGCGGCGCGAGTTTCTCCGGCGATGTTGGGCCAAACAGACTGATCAAAGGACAATCCACCGCCGCCAGCATATGGCCCACACCACTGTCGTTGGCGACGGCGACATCCAACAGGCTGGCAATCGCAAGCGTATGATCGAGGGTCAAAAATCCAGCCCCCCACACATCAAAATCCTGCAATGGAAATTTGGCGGCAGGCACAACAGCGGCGAGGGCCGCATAATCAGCCTGTTCCTGCGGACCCAGTATAAAAACGGGGACACGGCCTTTATTAGCCTGCAGTTCGGCCAACATTTCGAATTTATAGCGTGGCCAGATTTTAACAGGATTACCTGCGCCCGGCGCAAGCCCAACATAAGTTTTTCCTTCGGGCAGAATTTTGCGCGCCTGCTGCACCAAATCGGCGCGCACCGGTAAAGCGCCGGCAAAAACCGGTTTCTGGCCAGATGCCAGTTCCACCAGTTGCAACAACCGGTCAACCATATGCGGTAATTTAGAATCGAATAGAGAGGGTCGCCGATCCGAAAATAAAAAACGCATCGCCAGCGCCAGAAAAACTGTATGCGGAATATGTTTGGCCGCCAAAGCTTCGCGCCAGCGGTTGCGCGTATCGATCAGCAAATCAAAATGAGGTGCTGTCCCCTGCCCTTTTATCCATTCCGGCTGTTCATCCACGACATCGATCAGGTTCTTGGTCGCTTCCCGCAAGGCTGATGCATAAAAAGTAGGGCCCTGGCTGGTGATCCAGTGAATTTCGGCTTTGGGGAAAGCATGCCGCAAAGCCCGTACAAATGGCAATTTTATCAGGGCATCGCCGATAAGATCGCGACCCACAATAACGCCTATCGTATTGAAACTGCTTTGGGTTCTGGATTCAGGGGATTGCATTTTGCATTCAGGGATTGGAAAAAGATATAGGTCACACTATATAGAGGCATGGATTAATTTCCAGATAGATAAATGATCCCAAACCCGTGATGAACAATGACCGAACCACAACCCAACCTTAACGACGAAGAAAACGCTGCAGTCTCTGCCGAAATCTCGGAAGGCGGAACAGCGGCCGAAAATTCTGAAAATGAGGCTGCGCTGCAAATCGCCAGCCTGAAGGATCAGGTTTTACGCGCTTTGGCGGAAGCCGAAAATACGCGCCGTCGCGCTCAGAAGGAACGGGAAGAAACTGCCAAATACGCCGTCGCCAATTTCGCGCGCGAAATGCTGAACGTATCCGATAATTTCCGCCGCGCTCTGGATGCAACGCCAAAAGATAATAACGACCCTGCACTGAAAAACCTCATCACCGGTATCGATGCGACCGAACGACAGCTGCAAGCGACGCTGGAACGTTTCGGCATCAAAAAACTGGAACCGCTCGGTCAGCCTTTCGATCCTAATTTCCACCGTGTAATGATCGAAGTTGACGCGCCGGATCAAACCCCCGGCACCGTCACGCAAGTGCTGCAGGCAGGCTATGTCATTCATGACCGCTTGCTGCGCGAAGCTCTGGTTGCGGTCGCCAAAGGCGCAGCTCAGCCTAAGGTTGATGCTTCAGCCTGATTTTTCCGATCCTCGATTTGCGCAATGTTTTCTGTGATAACGCTTAGCGCGTGTTGCAAGCTGATACGCTCCATACCCGAGGCTTGGTCCGTCGTTAAATCAGGCTCGATAAAATGCAGGCTGGGTGAATGCCGGACAACTGGAACGCCGATATTGCTGAGAGCAAAGGCTGGCTTCCTCAGCGCCGCCATAACATTTATGGGACCGCTGTCATTTCCGAAAATGCCGGCACTGCAAACCATCAAGCCCATCACTTTATCAAAAGGCAAATCAGTCACCGGTACGATTTTGTCGCGCTGACGGCACAGCTTATATACTTTTTGAATACGTTCGGATTCACGCGGCGCACCGGTCAAAAAAACCGTACCCTGCAAAATATCGACCAGCGTATCAACGCAAACGGCGAAACGATCCTCCGGCCAGCAACGCGTTGCCTCTGATGCCCCAGCCGACACAATAAACCAAGGCTGCGGATGGTCTCTGAATCGCTCACGAATCGTTGTTACAGCCTCTGGCAACCAGGCAAGCTTGGGATGAATATCAGCAATAGGAATTTCGAGTTGTTTCAGAAATTCCAGACTCTTTTGCCAGCCATTGGCTTTAGAACACGCCAAGTTTTTCGGATAAGCATCGATCCGGCGGATACCCGCTAACTGTGCCGCCAAGCGGTAACGAGCGCTCTGATGGAAAATGAACAGATGATCGGTTGGGTGAAGGATCAGCGCCCACCATGTACGCAAAAAATTAGGAATAAGCGCTGCTATGCCGCGAGCCTTCGGCAAATAGACGATTTCATCCACCCAGAGCTCCGCCGCCAGAACTTTATCCGCAAGTGACGATGCCTTAGTGAAAAGGGTAATTTTGCCATTCGGCGCCCTAGCCGCAATCGCCTGCAAAGCCGGCAAGAACCAGATCATGTCGCCGATACCCGGTAGTGGCTGGATAACACCTGTTCGCATAAACAAATTCCTTAGCTGGCGCCCAATTAAAAGGCCCGTTGATACAGCGCAGGATTTTTTTATAGATACAAACTCTTATCAAGTCTCATGAAAAGAGTTGGCTCAACAGTATAATGACGCATTGCCTCAGGGCTTGGCCTCAGAGGAGCAGCATGTTGTAAAGCTAAATGTGAAGAGTTAACAAGCCCGCTTGCTGTAAAAACTGCCTTACCCTGCTCAACCAGCGACTCTAAAAGTTTTTTGAAATCATATATATCGCGTACAAAAACGTCGGCTGCAGTGATAATATCTGCGTCGGCATAAGACGTATCAAATGCACTTTGATGAAGAATATCGAGAGAAGTGCCGTTAATTTCCGCGTTGCGCCGGATAAATTCGACGGCGGCATCATCATTGTCCAAAGCCGTTACATGGTCAGCACCAGCCATGGCTGCCGCGATAGCTACTACCCCGGAACCAGAGCCTATATCGACTACTCGTTTCCCCAACACCTCTTCAGGATTTTCAAGAATATAGCGTGCAAGGTGGGCGCCACCCGTAAACACTCTCCCATAAGTATGATTTTCAGACCATTGCTTCTCTATAATGCCAGCTTCGGCAAGGCTTCTCAAATCTGCCAACCCGGGCGTTTTGTGAAGGCTGATGTTCGGGAGCAGCTCATGCGCCCCCCCTACCGGGAAAAAATAATCTATAACTTCGTTAGTATTCATAAAAAATGCCTCAGAGTTGATAGGGCACATAATAGAAGCCCTCTTTACTTTCAACAAAGAATTGTTGAGGCCATTGCACCACCGCAAATCATCCCTATATTACCCTTTGTAGGGCAAAGACCCTAAAACTATCTTATTGAAATTAAAGGGAAATAAACATGGCAAAAGTTATCGGTATCGACCTTGGCACCACCAATTCCTGCGTTTCCGTTATGGAAGGTTCGACCGCGAAGGTTATCCCGAACGCCGAAGGCGCTAATACAACGCCGTCCATCGTCGCCTTTACAGGCTCGGGCGAGCGTCTAGTAGGGCAAGCTGCCAAGCGGCAGGCTGTCACCAATCACACCAACACATTGTTCGCGATCAAGCGCCTGATCGGCCGCCGCTTCGACGATCCAATGGTTCAAAAAGACATCAACCTGATGCCTTACAAGATCGTCAAGAACAGCAACGGCGATGCGTGGGTAGAAGCCGGCGGCAAAAATTACAGCCCGTCGGAAGTTTCCGCTTTCATCCTGATGAAAATGAAGGAAACGGCGGAAGCCTATCTCGGTGAAAAAGTAACGCAGGCCGTTATCACCGTTCCCGCTTACTTTAACGACAGCCAGCGTCAGGCTACCAAGGATGCAGGCAAGATCGCAGGCCTTGAAGTTCTGCGTATCATCAACGAACCAACGGCAGCAGCCCTCGCCTACGGCATGGAAAAGAAAAAATCCGGCACCGTGGCGATTTATGATCTCGGCGGCGGCACCTTCGACGTTTCTGTTCTCGAAATCGGCGACGGCGTTTTCGAAGTTAAATCAACCAACGGCGACACTTTCCTCGGCGGTGAAGATTTCGACACGCGCATTGTGGATTTCCTTTGCGACGAATTCAAAAAAGAACAAGGCATTGATTTACGGCAAGACCGTCTGGCCCTGCAGCGCCTGAAGGAAGCCGCTGAAAAAGCCAAGATCGAATTGTCATCGGCGATGCAGACGGAGGTGAACCTGCCGTTTATCACCGCAGACGCATCAGGCCCGAAGCATCTCAGCATCAAGATGACCCGCACCAAGCTGGAATCGCTGGTGGATGATCTGGTCAAGAAGACAATCGAACCCTGCAAACTTGCGCTGAAAGACGCTGGCATCAAGATCGAAGACATCAATGAAGTCATTCTGGTCGGCGGCATGACGCGTATGCCAAAGATCATCGAAACCGTGAAGCAGTTCTTCGGTCGCGAACCGCATCGTGGCGTAAACCCTGATGAAGTCGTAGCTATCGGCGCAGCCATTCAGGGCGGCGTATTGAAGGGCGACGTCAAGGACGTTCTCTTGCTCGACGTTACACCGCTGTCGCTTGGCATCGAAACGCTGGGCGGCGTATTCACGCGCCTGATCGACCGCAATACCACGATCCCGACCAAGAAATCCCAAGTGTTCTCCACCGCGGAAGACAGCCAGAATGCCGTTACCATCCGCGTGTTTCAGGGTGAACGTGAAATGGCGGCTGATAACAAGGCGCTCGGCCAGTTCGATCTGGTTGGCATTCCCCCCGCCCCGCGCGGCGTGCCGCAGATCGAAGTCACCTTCGACATCGATGCTAACGGTATCGTCAGCGTCACAGCCAAGGACAAAGCTACTGGCAAGGAACAGCAGATCAAGATTCAGGCCTCCGGTGGTCTGTCAGATGCCGATATCCAGCGTATGGTCAAGGAGGCAGAAGCCAATGCCGCCGAAGACAAGAAGCGCCGCGAAACCGTCGAAGCCCGCAATCAGGCTGACGGTTTGATCCACACCACCGAAAAGACGCTGCAGGATCTGGGCGATAAAGTCTCCGCCGACGACAAAACAGCGATTGAAACGGCGATTGCCGATTTGAAAGCGGTTCTGGAATCCGGTGATGCTTCCGCGATCAAGAGCAAGTCCGAAGCTCTGGCTCAAGTCTCCATGAAGCTCGGCGAGGCCTTGTACAAGAACCAGCAGGCCGAAGCAGGCGCGGCAGCTGCCGGCGGCCCTGAGCCGGGCGCAACCGCCGCTGAACCGGGCGTCGTCGATGCCGAATTCAGCGAAGTAAAGGATGACAAGAAGAGCGGCACTGCTTAATCAAACAAAGCCAATCCCTATGAATAACCCTGCATTTCTTATTGAAATTGCAGGGTTTTTCTTTGCCTCGCCGGTGAAAGTAAAAAAACCTGTCTGCCAAAAACAGTTTTTAATTTATAAAGGCTAAATTTCGATAAACGAATAAGCTAAGGTACATATTGTGATTAAGGTTCATCGACGACATCTATTTCAAGGATTTTTCGGTACCGCTGCCGCTGCGGTCTCCAATCCAGGTGCTGTTGCTACATCTACCCCAGCTAACGACACCAACCATATACTTTGGCTGCATTCTTCTTTCCAACCTCTTTTCGGAATTTCAAATTTACTGGAACGTCACAAAGATGAGCTCATTAAATTTTCGAAGGGCGATATAGATATCGACCATCTTGTCACCGACACAACATCTGATAGCGTCAATCGTGTTGTCCGCCATCCGGCTTCACGTCTTTTTGAACGCATTTCAGAACTGGTTCGAGAATGCAAAACACATAATTTGGAAGAATGCTCTATCCCTAAAAGCACAGATGAATGGATTAAAGAATGCGAGGTTAGCGTTTACGGAGATCCGGCTACACTTCTGAAAAATCTGGAAAATGCCAAAATTTTTCTCGCTTCTCATTTAGATTGTTCGCCGACACTGGCGGACATTTTTGCCAAAATCCAGAAACCTTATGCTGACTTACATTTTGCCGGCCTTCGAGCATTCCATGCAAAAACCCTTAGGCTTCTACGACAGGCAAAAACGCTCAACGAGAAAGAGAATATTATCCGTATAATAAATATCCGAACCGAGGGCCTTAGGGAGCCGCTCTACGAAGCTGGCAGTCAACGTTACGAACGTGCCGGCAGAATTGTTCGTTATTATAAGAGACTGCAAAAAACTTTCGAAAACAAAAAGACACTTACCGAACAGGCTGCGGCCAGGCGCCAGCAGCAGTCAGACGATGATTACCGGGAAAGAAAACGGCAGGAAGAAATAGCTGCCGGACAAGAACATGCAAGAAAATTAGAGCAAGGAGATCCCGTATCTCACCGCTGCAAGATTACGCAGCATCAGCTTACCCTCGAAGACAAGCAAAGATTGAAAGATATGCAGGGTGGCCGACCGCAACCAGCCAATGGCAATACATCTGCATATAGCTGTGAATCTGCCTATGTCATCAGCAGCAATCGGGAATATCCTAAAATAACGGATATATATAAACTTCTTAACGACTCTCCTATCTGTAACGACCTGAAAATGGGCGTAGATTACTTCCTGCGTCAACAAACAGATTCATCCGTAGTTCTGGTAACCGATCACCGGGATTTTGGCCAACGCTTACAAAGCTTACAGGGTCCAAAATCCAAAGCTGGCCGTCTGACTTCTATAAGGGTACCCATCCGTATGCGCTATAAACCTCAATTGATTGTAGGCCCGCCCCGGTATTTTTGACCTTGTAGAAATGCCCTTCAATAACTAAATGATATTATTGATGTTTCTAATCTGGACGAACTGGTCTTTTGCGCATGAAAGTCGACTATTACGAACTGCTGAGTGTTTCGCGCACTGCCAATGGCGAGGAGATTAAAAAATCCTACCGCAAGCTGGCGATGCAATATCATCCGGACAAAAATCCGGGTGATAAGGAAGCCGAGCACAAGTTTAAGGAAATCTCTGAAGCCTATCAGGTTCTCAGCGACGCGGAACGCCGCGCCGCTTACGACCGCTATGGCCATGCCGCGTTCGAGCAAGGTGGCGGCGGGTTCGGCGGCTTTGATTTCGGCACGGGCTTTGCCGATATTTTCGATGAAATGTTTGGCGAAATCCTGGGCGGTGGTGGCCGTCGCGGCGGCGGTGGAGGCGCTCAAGCCTCGCAACGCGGCTCTGACCTGCGCTATGACCTCGACCTGACGCTGGAAGAAGCCTTCAACGGCACCGAAAAGAACATCACGATCCCTAATTCCATCACCTGCAGCGATTGCAAAGGCCAGGGCGCAGCCCCCGGCACGCAACCAGTCGAATGCAGCATGTGCCGCGGCAACGGCCGCGTACGCGCGCAGCAGGGTTTCTTTACGATTGAGCGCACCTGCCCCACCTGCCAGGGTGCTGGCCGCGTTATTCAAAACCCTTGCAAAAAATGCGCAGGCGCAGGCCGCGTGCGGCAGGAACGTACGCTCGCCGTCACCATTCCGCCGGGCGTCGAAGACGGCACACGCATCAGACTGAGCGGCGAAGGCGAAGCGGGTATGCGCGGCGGTAATTCCGGCGATTTATATGTTATTCTGGGCGTACAACCTCACCCGATTTTCCAGCGCGACGGCGCTAATCTGTTTTGCCGCGTACCGATCCCTATGACAACGGCGGCGCTGGGCGGCGCGGTTGAAGTGCCGACCATCGACGGCGGCTCAACAGAAGTCAAAGTCGATGCCGCGACCCAGTCCGGCCACCGCACACGCCTTAAGCAAAAAGGCATGTCGGTCCTGCGCAGCACATCGCGCGGTGATCTCTATGTGGAGTTAGCGGTTGAGACGCCAGTGAACTTAAGCAAGCGCCAGAAAGAATTGCTGAAAGAGTTCGAGGCCGAAGCAGCCACCAACAAAACCCATCCCGAAAGCGAAGGCTTCATTGGCAAGGTGAAAGAAGCGCTGAGTAAAGCGAAAGCTTAAATATTTAAGCCGCCTTCTCCGTCGCGAGTAACTTCACCTTCAATGGCAAGCCACCGCCGAAACCACCCATGCCGCCATTGCTGGCGATAACGCGGTGGCAGGGCACCAGTAGCGCCACAGGGTTCGCACCGCAAGCAGTACCAACGGCGCGAACAGCTTTCGGGTTTTTGATCTTCGCAGCGACTTCCCTATAGCTCAGCGTCTTGCCTGCCGGGATTTTCAGCAACTGTTTCCAAACATCCTGCTGGAACTTGGTACCGATCATAACGATATCCAGCATTTCCTTACCGAAGATTTTTTTGGCGACTTTTGCAGTTGCCAGCTGGTCTTCTACAAACTCCGTTTGCGGCCATTGCTTTTTCCACGCCGCTAGCGTCGCTTTGGCTGTGCGTCCGGTCAGGCTTTGAGGATTGGCAAAACTGATGCGGCAAATTGCGCCTTCCGGCGTCAGGCCAATCATCAGGTTTTGGGCTGGAGAAGGATGGAAGCCCCACCGCACCAGGCGCGGCGGCTTTTGCTGGAAGGATGTTCTCAACTTCGAAGCGTCTAAGACCAACGGGGCTTCCATCTCTCTTCTCCCATAAACATATCAAAAATTTGGTTCGCTGTCGTGATGAATTACACTATGATCGCAAAAAAGCAAGAAAACTTCCTTCTCATTTACACTCTCAGCATCATCATGCAACCCAAAGACATTGAAGAATTTTTTCGCAGACTGGCCAAGTTAACGCCGGATCCGAAGACAGAATTAAACTATATTAACAGCTATACTTTGCTGGTTGCGGTCGTGCTTTCGGCGCAGGCGACCGATGCAGGCGTCAATAAAGCGACTCACAAATTGTTTGAAAAAGTACAGTCGCCACAGGAAATGCTGAAACTTGGCGAAGATGGTTTGAAACGTTATGTCAAAACCATCGGCCTCTATAACGCCAAGGCAAAAAACATAATCGCGCTGAGTAAAATTCTGGTGGAAAAATTTGGCGGCAACATTCCACGCACGCGCGAAGATTTACAAACCCTGCCCGGCGTTGGCCGCAAAACCGCGAATGTCGTTTTGAATGTCGTTTACGGCGAGCCGACAATGGCAGTCGATACGCATGTGTTCCGCGTGGCCAATCGCACCGGCCTCGCCAAAGGCAAAACACCGGAAGAAGTGGAAGACAAGCTGGTGAAAGTCATTCCACGCAAATGGATGGATCACGCGCATCACTGGCTGATTTTACATGGACGTTATATCTGCAAGGCACGTGTGCCTTTGTGCCCACAATGCATCGTGCGCGATTTATGCGCGTTTAAAGATAAGACAAAATAAAACGGCGGCTGACACTGAAGTCAAACCGCCGTTTAAAAACTAAAGCTTACAAGCTTAGGCTGATTTACGTTCATCAACCGGAGCTGTTGTTTCTTCATCGGTCAGCGCGACATACTTCGCTGCGCTCTTGAAGCCATTGCCTTGCTGGGCTTGTGCGCCGCCGCCGACAACCTGAACTTCGCCAATGATCTGGCCGCCAGCATTGACTTCCAGTTCACCGTACTTGACCATGCCGCTGATGCGGCCGGTAGAACGAACCGTCAGGCGTCCGTGAACAACCAGCTGGCCGTCATAACGACCTGCGATGTCGGCATTTTCGATTTCGACGCTGCCGCGGAACTGACCGGATTCGGTAATTTCCAAAAGCTTGCCATCGGTCAGCTTGGCCTCGACTTTGCCTTCGACAACCAGAACGTCGCATGAAGTGATTTCGCCAGCGAGCGACAGGCCGCGGCCTACCGTCAGTTTCTTGTCAGCATCGCTGACAGCTGAGGAACGACGGGTGCTGCCGGGGATGTTCGCCATACGGTGTGATGCCGTCGCAGGTGTTGCCATACGCGGCTGCGCCTGTGTCGGGCTGGCAGCAGGGCTCGCGTTTGAGCTGGAAACTGTCATTGTTTCTTGAATTTCGCCTTCATCGCCTTTTGCACGCGGTCCAAACATTGTTACCCCTCCGAAATTATACCGTGAAAGAAGGCGTTCTCGCTAACATGGCTGGGCTGGTAAAAGCAAGGGCCTTGATGCAACAAGCCCGCAAATAAGTGCCCCTTCAGCACATTAGGCTTTTGATTTTATAGACGAATTCGCGCATGATAATATCTCCTTTCCTGTTCCGGAGTTTCCATGTCCCCCGCCTCCTATGATGTATGCGCTATCGGTAATGCCCTGGTCGATGTTATCGCCGATGCAACTGAGGCTTTTCTGACCGAAAACGGCATTGCCAAAGGCGGCATGACCCTGATCGATGCGGAAGGCGCTGCTACTTTATACGACATGATCGGCACCACGGTTCAGGTATCGGGCGGCTCCGCCGCCAACACAGTCGCTGGTGTCGCCTCGCTCGGCGGACGGCCTGCTTATATGGGCAAGGTTAAGGCTGACCAGTTAGGCGCGGTTTTCCGTCATGACATGCATGCGCAAGGCGTGATGTTTGCAACATCCCCCACGGCAGAACGCCGTCAGGAAGTGCGCGAAGTTGTGGTTGACCGTCGCCGTGGCTCCCCCACCGGACGCTGCATCATTCTGGTAACGCCGGATGCCCAGCGCAGCATGAGCACATATTTGGGCGCCGCGATTGAATTCGGCCCCGGCGATGTGCAGACCGAGATCATCAAGGATTCACAAGTGACCTATCTGGAAGGCTATCTGTTCGATCCACCGGAAGCCAAGAAAGCTTTTCATCTGGCGGCGAACACGGTGCGCGAAAGCAACCGCAAACTGGCGCTAACTTTGTCCGATGTATTCTGCGTCAACCGTCACCGCGTGGAATTTCTGGAACTCATCAAAAATGATGTCGATATCCTCTTTGCCAACCAGAATGAATTGCTGGCGCTCTATGAAACAAAGGATCTGGATGCCGCCATCGCCGCCGCACGCAATGACTGCGGTATGGTCATTACGACGCGCGGCGAAAAAGGCGCAGTCATCACAGCCGGTCAGGAAACAATAACGGTTGCCGCCGAACCGGTCGCCAAGGTTGTCGATACCACGGGCGCTGGTGATTTATTCGCCGCCGGTTTCCTGTTCGGCCTGACGCAGAACAAACCGCTCGCCGAATGCGGCCGCATCGGCGCTATCGCAGCAGCCGAGGTCATCAGCCATTACGGCCCACGCCCGCAGAAAAAGCTGAAAGAGTTGATTAAGTAAGACGGTACACAATGAATGATTAAAATTAAAAGGCAGCGTCATTCCGGAATATTTTCTCTTCGAATTGCACAGCAAGGCGAAAGAAAATATATCCGGAATCCGATTTGGTTTTTTCTAAAAGAACAGGAAATCGGATTCCGGATAAACCCGCATTTTTGCCAAAACAAAAAAGCGGGTTTTCCGGAATGACGTGTTTCTCATTAAACGCAGAGTTCGACTGATGCCTCCACGCCCTCTCGTCCGATCCGCCCGCACGCGCAATAGCAGCCGCAGCACCCTGCTGCCTGAAAATTTGCGCGATACGCTTTTGCGCTGGCTCGAAGTTGGCCTTGGCGCAATTGTCATTGCCGTCGCCCTGCTCACAGCGCTGGCGCTGTTCAGCTACGACCCGCAGGATATTTCGTGGAACACGGCGGCAACTGCGGCAACGAACGCGCCGCACGTCACCAACCTTGTCGGCACGATCGGCGCATTTGGCGCCGATATCATCTGGCAGTTTTTTGGCTTCAGCGGCATTTTGCTCGCCGTAATTTTAGCCTCATGGGGCTGGCGCATCGCCATCGGCAAAGGACTAGACCTTTTATTCTGGCGCGTCCTGTCAGCCTTCGTTGCCTTACTGGCCTTTGCTATCGCCTTTGCCACTTTCCATATCAGGATTTCTTCCGGCAATCCTTCGCTCGGCGGCGCCTTCGGCAAAGTGATCAGCAACGGATTATTGTCGATCCTGCCGGACCTTGTCGGCCCTTATATTACCGTGGTCACGATGTTAATCGTCGCCATAGGCGCGCTTTATATGGCCTGCGCCCTCAGCCTCGACGAGTGGCATATCGTCGCCAAAGCCGTCCATCAGGCCATCAGCTGGGCTGCCCGCAAGACATGGCGCGGCCTGATGGTCCTGTGGCACATTTTGCGGCACGAACATACGGGCATTGTCGAAGATGACGCCGAAGAAGAAATCACCGAAGATGAAGTGATCGACGAAGACGAAGAAGCAACGGAAGAAACCGCCCCCACGGTGGTGGCCAAACGTAGCCGTGTAAAAGCCCCCATCGTCAAACGCCCCGCAGCTTCCGCCCGGCAGGCGCGGCTTGCCCTGCGTCCTGATAGCGATAACGCCCTGCCCCCGCTGGAGCTTTTGCAATGGCCCGAAAGCGCGCGCAACCAGCACCCGCTGATTTCCGAAGAAGCGCTGGAGAAAAACGCCAAGCTTTTAGAATCCGTGCTCGCCGATTTCGGAGTCAACGGGACCATCACCAAAGTCAGCCCCGGCCCTGTCGTTACCTTGTACGAACTGGAGCCCTCACCCGGCACCCGCGCTGCCCGCGTTATTTCACTCGCCGACGATATCGCCCGCAATATGAGCGTGACATCGGTGCGCGTGGCTACCGTGTCGGGCCGCAACGTTATCGGCATTGAAATGCCGAACGCGCGCCGTGAAACCGTTTACCTGCGAGAGCTTCTGGCCAGCGACGCCTATACCGATTCCAAACTGAACCTGCCTCTGGTGCTGGGCAAGGATATCGCGGGTAATGCTGTGATCGCCGATATGGCGCGCATGCCGCATTTGTTGATTGCGGGTACGACCGGTTCCGGTAAATCCGTTGCCATCAATACCATGATCCTGTCGCTGCTCTATACGTTACCGCCGCAGAAATGCCGCTTCATTATGATCGACCCGAAGATGCTGGAACTATCGGTCTATGAAGGCATCCCGCATCTGCTGGCCCCTGTTGTGACGGAGCCGAAGAAGGCGATTATGGCGCTGCGCTGGACTGTGCGCGAGATGGAAGAGCGTTACCGCGCGATGAGCAAACTCGGCGTGCGTAATATCGAAGGCTATAATATGCGGCTGAAAGAAGCCGTGAAAAACGGCGAGAGCCTGATGCGCAAAGTGCAAACCGGCTTTGACCGCGAAACCGGCAAGCCGATTTACGAAGAACAGCCGCTGGACCTCACCGAACTGCCCTTCATTGTCGTGATTGTCGACGAAATGGCGGATTTGATGATCGTCGCCGGTAAGGAAATCGAAGGCGCTATTCAGCGCCTCGCGCAGATGGCGCGTGCTGCGGGCATTCATATCCTGATGGCAACGCAGCGACCGTCGGTTGACGTTATTACCGGCACGATCAAGGCGAACTTCCCGACCCGCATCAGCTTCCAGGTCACATCGAAGATCGACAGCCGCACCATTTTGGGCGAGCAAGGCGCGGAACAGCTCCTCGGCCAGGGCGACATGCTTTACATGGCAGGCGGCGGACGCATCACCCGCGTGCACGGCCCCTTCGTGCGCGACGACGAAGTGGAAGCCATTGTTAAATTCCTGAAGGCGCAAGGCGAGCCTGAATATCTCGACGAAGTAACAGAGGATGACGGTCAGGGCGAAATCGGCGACGGCGGCGGATTCAGCGGCGGCAATACAAATTCCGGTGACGAGCTCTATGACAAAGCAGTCGATATCGTGTTGCGCGAACGCAAGGCTTCCACCAGCTTCATCCAGCGCCATCTGCAGCTCGGCTACAACAAGGCCGCAACCCTCATCGAACGCATGGAACGCGAAGGCATCATCAGTGGCGCCAACGCCGTCGGCAAACGCGAGGTTTTTGGCCGCAAGCCGGATGAGGACTGATAAGCCATTGGCAAAACATAGGAATCTTTGAAACCATTACTTGGTTTGTGAATGAGCAATGCTTAGTGTATAAATGGGCACGTTTTTTAACTTCAGCATCCCACGGATTACATTATGAGCGACAGGAACCCCGCCACTAACAATAGACCATCTGTTGTAAAACAAGGCTTGAGAACCGTGCGTCGAAGCGATCACGGTATTCGTGGAATGGGGCAAGATGACCTAAGCCCTAGGCTGATTAGCCCCTCTAACAAAGAACCAATTAGGCCTGCAAGCCCACAAGTTCCCCCCAAAACAACTACAGCGCCCAATTTTGTGTAAGAAATCTTGGCTAAAATTGAATGGCGCCAAGACATTGAAAATTAATGTGAAATTAATTAGAGCATTGTATCAACTGGGCATTTCCTATACCTAAATACTGGATTTGATAACAATGCTTATTTAAAGAAAAGCATGCATATGCACGGCATCTAGCTTACTAAGCATTCGCCCCTGGAATAAACCGCGCCCAAAAGCCCCTCTTCTCTGGAGCACTCGCAACAGCCTTAGTTGCAGCTACAACAGCAGCAGCACCCTTCACATCCTCATACGCATTTGGTCCTTTTGGGCCATTGTCAGCAGGAGCTGCTTCTGGTTCAGGCTTTACGGCAACAGCGCCTAAAGACACTAGATAGCGATCAAGGTTACCCCAGGCGATCTGGCGAGTTACACTTGTTTCCCGTCGACGCATAGCTCGCACCTGATCGAGAACCGTTTCGCCGTCACGCATCATATCGCGAAAATTCAAGAAGTTGATAATCTGCCCGTGCTGAACGCCTGATTTCTGCAAACATCCAACAACATAGGCTATACTTGCCTGCGCTTGCTCAATAGAAGGAGCACCCGGCGTCATGGAAGCGTTGAAGACAAATTGTTTAGCCACGCTGCGTTTGCCAGAGGACGTATCCTGGAAATTTGGAACAACCAGAGTTTCATAAAAACCCGGCCGAAACATTTGACAGGCATCTGCCGCCTGGAGCAAGATTTGCGTTATTTCCGGCTTGGTATGCAATGTCATTAAGCTTTGAGCGAATGTGTCACGAAGGTCCGAATAAGCATCATTATACCTTTGCGTTGGGCCGTATTGTTTATAAATATTTCCAAGCACACCATGATAGGCGCTAAGAAAAACATTGACACCCTCCACACTATCCGCCGCGACGGCATAGGCTATGGGCTTCTTCCCGTTCGCATCACCTATTGGCGAATAAAAATCCACTCCTACTCTATTTATGAGGTATGCAGCGGCTTGAGCACTATCAGGGGCTGCAGCAGCACCGGCGAAAGCCATGAAACAGCGTGCGATTGCCCTCATACCTTGCTCGCAGGGAGTATCCAAGAAAGCCTTAGTTAAAGAAGCGTCCATCAGCAAATGAGTAATAGGCTGCTTGTCCTGAATGGCTAAAGCTATCTGATCACCAAGCTCTCGGGGGTTTTGCGCAACAGGCTGGGTACCAGACATTAATTAATCTCCTAGAGTAAGAACTTACCAAAATCTGGTTGGACTATAATGATTAAGTGCGCAACTAAAAAGAAGAATTTTAGTTGCAAACCATGCAGCCTGAAGTTGTTTAACTATAAAGGGCCATTGTTTTGAATAAAAAAGAAGGTTAATGATCGCATTTTCATGCATAAATTTTACCGCTATTTCCGGTGCCTGAACCTCCGCCGCGCCGAATAACAGTTCAGGCACCTTATTTATTTCTTTTGAAAAGGGAAAAAAGATTAAGAATCCAGTTCTTTTAAAATCATTAGGAAAGTAATCATCATCTTGTATTAACCCTATCATTTCATTATTTCTGTGGCGCGGTGGTTCAGCTGGCTGACCATTTTTTATGCTCGGCAAAATAATAATTTTAGGAATAAATTATGAACGCCCAAACACCTGACGATGAATTCATCTTTGCCCATGAACCACCTGCACGTCAGGTTCATAGAGCGCTCAATCTGCTCATGTGTCATATTTTTAATTTATCCGATTCAACAGACATTACCCTTTTCGATTACAACGACAACGGTGTTGTTGCAAAGCTTCCCGCTTACGCCAGATGGACAGACACATACAGAGAAGGTTATCTGGTACTCAACACAAATAATAACCAATTTGCCGAAAAGATCACTTCCGTTCTGCGGGATGCTCATCTTCCTATCACTATCGAAGTAGATGATGACGGCAGAGCCAGGCTTTTCCTTGCCAAAGCAGATATCGAAGCAGCCGCACAACTTTCAAAGCCGGATCCCAGCGCCCTGATTAAAAATGGCAGGGTCGACAAAGGTGTTCTCGCCAACAAAGCTGCCTCCGTACGCAGTTCCCTGATCATGTCTGTTCATCCGGATGTGACTAGGCATATGAGCATTCTGAACAAACTCTCAATTATGCTTCATCATAAATTTGGTGTCGAAATTACTTGGGACTTCGTGGAGCACCAAGGTAAATCAACCATACGTGCTCGAGGCTTAACACCGGAAAGCACAGCGGAGATCGAGAATCTTTTTAGTCAAACAGGCAGGATTGATCTTGAAGACGAAACTGAAGTGAATCTTAGAGGTCTTCAAACCTCACTTAATCATCCGGGAATACCACCAGAATATCGAAGACAAGCGGTTGAAGAAGCCAAAACGCGTACACAAGATCCTACCAAAACGCTTTTAATAATCCTGCATCAGCGATTATTAGCGCAGGCCACCAAAGAATTTATACCTCCAGAATTGAAGATAGCACCCGAAGCGGCACGAATAGTGGGCGGTATTATTGAGGGCATACACAAAACTACCGCCCTTCATTTTGCTGCCAATGGCTCCGAAGGTACATTACGTGATCGCCGCGACGCTTTTAACACCAAAGCCTTCGACGCTCTTGATAAGTTGGTTGGCCCTCAAACCCCAGCTCTCGGCAAAGCACGCCGCCACGTCACCGACAGAAAAACATCAAACATTGCCCCCACGAGAACCGACAAAAATGATCCCTTTGCTTTCTTGAAAAGATTAGTTGATTTAGCAAATGGCGTAAGGTCTCCCAGGCAGCCCAAATAACTATAAATAAGCCTATTTCCCCCTTCCAATTGCCACAATTTCCGGTCATTTTGACGGGATGAAATACTCATCCCGCCTTTTGTTTGCGGCTGTGATCAGCCTCAGCTTCCTTTCCCTACCAACCGTTGCAGCCACGCCTGACATCAAGCCCGCGCATCTGTCGGTTGAGGAAAGCGCCGATGTCAGCCGCATCGAAACTTACCTGAACGAGATGAAAAGCATCTCCGCCGATTTCCTGCAGATTGATGACGGCGGCGGCATGATGCGCGGCACGATTGCGATCCAGCGCCCCGGCAAGATGCGCGTCAATTACGATGCGCCGAGCAAGGACTTCATCATCGCCGACGGCACTGCCGTCCATATCTGGAACGACGATCTGCAGCAGCAGACCAATGTCGATCAGGGCTCCAGCCTCGCCGAATTTATCCTGCGCGACCCGATCAAACTAAACGGCGATATCACGGTCACCAAATTCCAGCGCTTCCCCGCCAAGATGGAACTAACCCTGGTACAGGCGAATGATGCCGGTGCCGGGCAACTCACGCTCGTGTTCGAGGATCACCCTTTAAAGCTGCGGCAGTGGAAAGTGCTGGATGCGCAGGGCCGCACTACCGGCGTCAATCTGGAAAATATGCGTGAAGGCATCGCCTTTCCGGCCAAACTTTTTTACTTCGTGCCACCGAATTTCGGTACCAGTACAAAATCTGCGGCACCATGAAAATCGTCACATGGAATATAAACTCCGTTCGCCTTCGCATGGGGCTGGTGGAGCGTCTGATCGACGAGCATAAGCCGGATGTCATCTGCCTGCAGGAAACGAAGACGGTAGATGAAACCTTCCCGCGCGATGCCTTCATCGCCAAAGGCTACAAGCATCAGCATATCGCAGGCATGAAAAGCTATAACGGCGTCGCGATTTTATCGCGGCTGCCACTGACCAACAAAGGCGGTGAGAACTGGCAGGGGCGCGAAGACTGCCGCCATATTTCCGCAGACACCCCGAACGGTTTTGAAATCCATTGCTGCTATGTCCCGGCAGGCGGTGATATTCCTGACCCCGTCGCCAATCCGAAATTCGCGCACAAGCTCGGCTTCATGGATGAAAAAGCCGCGTGGTGGAAAAAGCGTAAAGACAATACCAAGCAGAAAATTCTGGTCGGCGACCTGAATGTCGCGCCGCTGGAACATGATGTCTGGTCGCATAAGCAAATGCTGGGCGTCGTTTCGCACACGCCGATTGAAGTCGAAAAATTCACCAAATGGCAAAAAGCGCACAATTGGGTTGATGCCGTGCGGCACTTTGTCCCCCCTGAGGAGAAGCTCTATTCGTGGTGGAGTTACCGCGCGGCGGACTGGGAAGCCTCCAACCGCGGACGTCGGCTGGACCATATCTGGGTCACGCCCGGCCTGACCCCTGCCCTGAAAAGCACTTCCATCCTCAAGGAAGCCCGCGGCTGGGAACCCAAACCCAGCGACCATGTCCCGGTTATGATTAACATTGGCTAGCTACCGTACATTCATCCTCCGCCGCAACATACGAGGCTAGGCGCTTGATATCCCACCCAGTTTTTAGACTCCATGAAAAAGCCTGTTTTTGATCGCCAGACTGACGCCTAACAATATTGCGTGAGTCGCTTTTTTAGGAGGGGATAAGTCAGCCATTAACCATAATATGGCGTTGACGAATCTGGCTTTTCGAGCGTACGGAAGGCCCAGTAAAAAATAAGTCAGGTGAAAGTAATTCACGTGTTGTTTGGTAGGAAATTACCAGATAAGACAAGCATCGTTCCGATTCAGATATAATTGAAGGCAGAAATGTTTTGAAAATTGCGGACTGAGGCAGATTTTATTCTGTGCGGCCGACAACAGTAGAAAGTGATTACAGTCAAATGCAGCAACTGAACTCCTACCGTTTTTACGAACTCGGCGCCAAACTCCACAGCCTGTTTTGCCCTACAACGCAGAACCGCATTGCCGACATGTTTACGCCGCTGACTGAAGCGCAGGCGCTGCTCGACGGTTTTATCAAAGGCGAAAATTTTGCGCTAGAAGGCTCCAAGGCTGATGCGACCCGCCTGCTGAATAAAATCAGCGGCGTCTTCAACCGTTATTTCATCGACCCCTCTACCAAGCAGCTCACGACACCGACAGGCGAAGACCGCGTTGACGGCCACGAAATGTCGATGATCCTGAACCTGATCGAAAAATTCGAACATGCCCTGGCCGCAGAATTAAACCGCGCCCCGACTTATGCCGCCGGTAAATACGGTATCTACTCGACCTACGACCTCGCCGAAAATGCCGAAAAGGTTTTTAGTGATAATCTGCGTCTGGTGATCCCGGCGACGTCGCAGAATGAGTTCAAGGATGCCGGACGCGCTCTGGCTTTCGGCCTCGGCACGGCGGCAGCTATTCATATGCTGCGCGCCATTGAGATTATGTTGAAGCTTTATTACGAATCTTTCACCGGTTCTGCTGCTGCGAAGTCCGAACGCAATTACGCGATGTATGTAAAGAAACTCGCAGCATTGGCCGACGAAGAAGATAAACAGCCGCGCCCTGACAAGCGCGTGGTGCAGATGCTGGCGCAGATCAAGGATCATTACCGCAACCCCCTGCTGCAGCCCGAAGCAACCGTTTCAGTCGAGGAAGCAACCCAGCTGTTTGGTATGGCCAGCGCCCTCATCTCCCTGATGGCAGAACATGTAGGTGCCAAGCCAAAAGGCGAAAGCAAAAATGGCAGCAAAGCAACAGCCGGCGCATCGCCTTTAAGCGATGAAGAAGAAGATCTCTATGATTTCCGCATGTCGCAGGCTGGGTAAGCTATCCTTGTTTGCATCATAAGGCGTATTTCAAAGTTTACATATTGAACGGCAATAGATAATTTATTTACGCAATCGTGATTCTAAGGAGAGTGATTATGTTTGATCCAGGTAACAAGTCAGCTGCACAAGAACCAGTACCAGCATATCAAGAAGTGTCCAAAGCTGAACAAAAGCAAGAAAAAGTTCGAAATTTACTGAACATAATTAAAAAATGTGTCGCTGAGGTTTTTCGTATCCCGCCCAAGCCAACTCGGTCTTATTCAACAAATTTTCAAAGACAATTGGCACATAATAACCGGGATCAAGAAGTTTTATTTAGCAAACAAGCTCGCGACTTGGCCACCTGTTTGATTATTGCTGATATTGTTTCCCCAACATGGCGATCAATCATTCGCGACGACATAGACTACCACCAAGGTGCTTACTGTTGCAGCGAATTTATCTCTAGAAAAATTAACTGTATTGATGAGGTGTCGGCAATTACTGGATTAGATAGATCTTGCGTAATAATGGCATTTGTGAAGTTTGCAGATACCCAGAAGGGCCATGACATGGATAGATTTGCTCCGCGTTTAGGCGAAGCCCAAGCATTATGCCTTGCTCGTTTATCTTTGCGTTAATCTGGGAAGAACCTTTAATTTAGGTTTTAATCTTTGATTTAAAACCCTAAACTCTGCCCATGACCGAAAAACAAGGTGAACGCATAGCCAAGAGATTGGCGCGGGCCGGCGTCTGCTCCCGGCGCGA
>Ga0206891_10003_pt1 | contig 29006 bp, 29 predicted proteins | sample Alteio_BWOrgHeat_55_FD_153246 | JGI IMG/M metagenome (GOLD analysis project Ga0206891, IMG submission 153246) | Enriched cells from forest soil in Barre Woods Harvard Forest LTER site, Petersham, Massachusetts, United States - Alteio_BWOrgHeat_Nextera7 ...
GATAACAGGCAGGTAGATCGATTTCATAGTGTACCCGACAGAATCGTCAGTTATACACGCCAAAATCCCAGCCTCTCATCTTTTGACCGTCATTTCGCTGGTCGCACGCTGCGACTAAAGTCAGTAATCTACTCCTGCGGAAACGTGAAATCGGGATTGTAGCCGCCCCCCGGATCCTGGTCCAGTTCGGCTGGCGCCGGCATCGGGAGCGTGGCTCCGGACTCCACAATCTTCAGCATTTCTTGGGCAGCTTTGTCCTGCGCTGCAATCTCACTCAATATCGGTTTCGTGATGTTGGGTGTGCGATTGTTCTTTGCACTCATGCCTAATGAGTTAACAATCGCGCCGGCAAAGACTAATGTTCGGAGTGCCGTCGGGCAAAAAAGTCGCCCGCTAAGTAACTGGCAGGTCGAAAGTTGCGCCTCACTGTGACAAAATCAAGAAATTTCACTTCCTTGTGACTGGATCAATCGAACAATGAACATCGCCAGAGTATTCGTGTGTTGGGGCGCGCTGCTATGGGTATTCGCCCTACATGCAGAAGTGCCCTTGGCGGTCGCGATCAAGGACGCCCGCGTGGTCACGGTGAGCGGCCCCGAGCTCCCTAAAGCGACGGTCCTACTGCGAAACGGCCTCATTGAAGATGTCGGCCCGAATCTAACTGTGCCCGCCGACGCCTGGGTGATTGACGGCATGGGCCTCACGGTCTACCCCGGCTTCTTCAACGCCCTCAGCACCTGGGGCATCCCAGACGCGGCTCCGGCTGCCGGCGCGCCGGGACAACGGGGAGCCGTTACCGCCGCTCCAGCCACGCCGACACCTCGGGTTCGGGGCCCGGAAGACCGGCCGCAGAACTACTCCTATGAGCGCGCAGCCGACCTGGTGAACCCCACTGACAAGCGTCTGGAAGGGGCTCGCTCATTGGGATTCACCACATCGGCCACGTTTCCGAACCGAGGTGTTTTCACCGGTCTGGGGGCGGTTGTCAATCTTGCAGGCGAACGCAGCGGCAACATGGTAGTCCTCCAGCCTATTGGCGAACAAATCGTATTGCGTGGCGGAGGATTTCGAAGCGGCTACCCCGGTTCACTCATGGGATTATTCGCCTATGTCCGGCAGATGTATTTGGATCTGGATCAATACCAGCAGGCAAAGCAAAGCTACACCGCACACACCACCGGAGCGCCGCGACCTCCCTACGATCACGATCTCGAAGGTCTGCTCGAAGCGCCCCGTATTTTGCTTCCCGCCGAGCAGGTGCAACAAATTGATCGCGTTCTCGCGTTTTCCAAAGAATTGAAACAACCAACCGTTTTGTATGGGCTGCACGAGGCCTTCAACCGTATTGACGAACTGAAGCAGGCGAACATCCCAGTACTGATCAACCTGCATTGGCCGGAGAAGCCAAAAGAGTCCGATCCCACTGACGTACCTGAACTCCGGGAACTCGAATTGCGTGCAAAAGCACCGTCCGTGCCCTCTCTCCTCAATACGGCGGGAGTGAAGTTCGCGTTGTATTCAGAGGGCACCGATCAGCCTGCCGACATCAAGAAACAAGTTAAGAAAGCGATCGATGCGGGCTTGACCAGAGCCGATGCGATCCGCTCCCTCACGCTTTCACCCGCTGAAATCTATGGCGTGGCCGACCGGCTTGGTACTGTCGATCGAGGCAAGATCGCGAATCTGGTCGTAACCAAAGGCGACGCCTTTGAGGACAAGACGACCGTGGAATACGTTTTCGTAGACGGAGAGTTATTCCGGCCCACTAAGCTGGCTCCGCCGGGAGGACCAGGCGGCGGAGGCGGCGCGCGGCCGAATACAACTGGCGCACATCGCGACGAAGCGGACGACTTCGGGCTTTCCTCCGCACCCAATCAGACCCAAGGAGCCAACAACTAATGAGCCTCGTGAAATTAATGGTTTGTGTTTTAGTTGTTGGCTGCACTGTCGAAGCGGACAGCATCCTAATACGTAACGCGACGGTCCTGACGGTTACAAAAGGAACCATCGAAAAGGGCAGCGTTCTTGTAGTGGACGGAAAAATCTCGGCTGTCGGCAAAAACATCAGCGCGCCTGCCGGAGCAATCGTTATCGACGGCAGCGACAAGTTCCTATCGCCGGGCCTGATCGACTGTCATTCGCACACGGCTGTTGAGGGCGGTGTCAATGAGGGCAGTCTTTCCGACACGTCGATGGTCAACATCCTCGACGTCATCGACCCTATGGATATCAATATCTACCGTGCGCTCGCGGGCGGTTTGACCGTTTCAAACGTGTTGCATGGCAGCGCCAACGCGATCGGCGGCCAGACCATTGTGATTAAACTCCGCTGGGGCAAACCAGCCAAAGACCTCATCTTTGAAGGCGCGAAGCCCGGCATCAAGTTCGCCTTAGGCGAAAACCCGAAGCGCCAGGGTTACCCCCCCGACTTCTTCTCAGGAGGTCAAGCCGCCGAACGCCGCTACCCCGGTACCCGCCTCGGCGTTGAAGACGAGATTCGTGAAGACTTTACCCAGGCCAAGATCTATCAGGCAAAGTGGAAGCTTTACAAGGAACAGACGGCAAAGGGCGAGCACCCTGTGCCACCACGCAAGGATCTCCGGCTGGAACCGCTGGTCGAAGTTCTCGAAGGCAAGCGATACGTGCATGCGCACTCGTATCGCGCCGATGAGATTCTGGCTCTCATCCGCACAGCCGACGAGATGGGCTTTAAGATCCGGACGTTCCAGCATGTCCTGGAAGGGTACAAAGTAGCCAAGGAAATCGCCGCGCATGGCGCCGGAGCTTCCACGTTTAGCGACTGGTATGGCTACAAATACGAAGTGGTCGACGCAACGCCGTATAACGCAGCGATCATGACCCGGAAGGGCGTAATTGTTTCGTTGAACTCCGATTCCGACGAGTTGCAGCGCCACCTGAATTGGGACGCCGCCAAAACTATTCGTTACGGCGGGATGACGGAGGATCAGGCTCTGGCTATGGTCACCATCAATCCGGCAAAGCAGTTAGGGATCGACGACAAAGTTGGCTCAATCGAAGTGGGAAAGTCTGGTGACCTCGTGCTCTACGATAAGCATCCGCTTTCGAACTATTCGAGGGTCTTGAAGGTATGGATCGATGGGCACGAATACTTCGATCGCGAACAGGACCTGAAAGATCGCGTTCAACTCGCGTCACAAAAGAAGGCGTTGCTGGACAAAGAGGCAGCCGAAGACGCCGCAAAACGTCAGAATGGCCCGGGCGGCCGGGGCCCGGGAGGGAAGAACCCCGCCACTCCTGAAAAAAAGCCGGATGCAACAAATCCAGAACCACCTCAGTCCGAATCGGGAAAGCAGGTGGCACGCTAATGCGAGTACTTGGCTTTGAGAAGGCATTGTTCATCGCGGGCGTGGCCTTCTTCGCAAGCGCACTAGGGGCGGCCACCGATGACTCGGTCCTCATTAAGAACGTGACCATTCACCCGGTAACGTCGCCCGACATCGTAAACGGCTCGGTCCTAGTAATTGATGGCAAGATCGCTGAAATTGGCGCGAAAGTAGTGGGGCCGAAAGGCACGAAGGTTTATGACGGCAAGGGCCTGCAGCTCTATCCCGGCCTGATTAATGGTGCATCAAACGTAGGTCTCGCTGAGATCTCGTCGATCCGCGATACGGTGGATCTGGATGAAATCGGCATCTTCAATCCCCAGTTAAAAGCCGAGGTCGCCTTCAACCCCTCTAGCGAACACGTGCAGATTGTTCGCGCTGCGGGCATCACCACTGTCCTCTCTTTACCCGCCACGGGCAGCAACGCTCGCGGCGATGGCTCCATCATCTCCGGTCAGGCGTCGCTGATGCACTTGAATGGTTGGACCTGGGAAGAGATGGCGCTGAAAAGGGGTGTGGTTATGGACGTTACGTTCCCCCAGATTCAGAGGCTCTCGCGCCAGGCTCAACAGTTCCTGGGCACGCCAACTCGCACGTTTGCAGACTTGGAGCGCGACTACAAACTGAAGCTGGAACAATTGGCTAACTTCTTTGAAGACGCCCGGCGTTACGCGAAGGCAAAGGCTGCGGGCACCGCCGACTTCCAGCCGGATCCTAAATTTGAAGCCTTATTGCCGGTGCTGGATGGCAAGCGGCCGCTATTCGTGCGCGCCGAAAAAGAGCGCGCGATCAAGGATGCGGTCGGGTTTGCGGACAAGGAAAAGGTCAAAATCATCATCGCGGAACCGCGCGAACTGGGGGCAACGGCAGGGCTCCTCAAACAGCGCGGCATTCCCGTTGTGCTGGGCGACACTTTGTTTCTTCCGTTGACGGAGGACGACGCCTACGATTCGCAGTACTCGTTGCCTAATCAGTTGTATGCCGCCGGGGTGAAGTTTTGTTTTGGCACCTTCGACGTGGAGTTCGCGCGAAACGTAGGCTTTAACGCAGCGGCAGCCGCGGCCTTCGATCTGCCGCCTGGCGAAGCGCTGAAGGGCGTCACGATTAATGCAGCCGAGATCTTTGGCGTCAGCGATCAGGTGGGCTCAATTGAAAAAGGCAAACTAGCCGACCTCATTCTTACCGACGGTGATCCGCTGGAGGCGAAGACCAGCATTAAGGCGATGTTCATCGCGGGTAAACCAGTAAGTCTGGAATCGCGGCATACGCGGCTGAATGATTTGTGGAGTTCGCGTCCGTAGGAACGTGCTCTCTAGAGTTATTATTCTCTTCATCCGCGGCTGACGTTTGGAAACCGAGCTAACCTGGGAAGGAAGAGCTATGAATCTCACGATTGATCTTTCCGAGCAAAACGCCGCTGTGCTTGAGGCCCAGGCGCGCGCCGCTCGAATGCCGGCTAAAGATTACCTGTCCAATATCGTTGCCACCGCGCTCGAAGGTCAGCGTCGTCGCAATGTCGACAATCTTAGGCAGCAGCTCGATCATATGGCAGCTAAAGTTGCCCCAGAGACGACAGCGGAAGAGATGGAAGAAGCACTTCATGAAGCTCTCGCGCAGGTTCGGCCGCAACGCGCCTGGGAGCCGTGAGGATCGTTCTCGATTCCAATATTCTCGTTCGTGCTAATCCGCTGGTCTCCCCTCTCGGTCTGGCACGGGATCTCTTGCTAAAGATCGTCGCCGGTCCGCATGTTCTCGTTCTCTCCCCAGCCATCTTGACTGAGGTGCATCGCGTCTTGAAGTACCCCAACGTTCAGTCAAAGTGGCCTTTAGCTGAGGATGATATAGATCGTTGTCTTGCGTTCCTTGAGACTGCCGCCATCGTAGTTGATTTGCCACACACGATTGCAGCCTTTGTCAGCGACCCCGATGATGATCCCATCGTTCAGACGGCGATCACGGGGCAGGCCGATGTTCTTTGCACTCGCGATCAGGCCTTTCATCACCAGGCCGTCCAAGATGCTTGCTCCGTACACAACATCCGGATTCTTGACGACCTCACTCTTATGCACGAACTTCGCCAGCTATCGAAGGAGTAGGCTAGGGTTCCTTTCTAACGACCCAAGTAAAAAGTTACCGAAATCGGCTTTCTCTTGATGCTCGCGATGCGGCGATCCAACGACCGGACCGCTAACTCTTTGATTCAAACCTACGGATTCGCTTATGCTGCAGGTTGTCGAGCTATTTGGTATCCTTACAGTAGAGGTTCGCCCTCTCGCGTGCGATTGTGCGCCTGCCGGGAATGAGCCGTTCCTTTTACCGCTTACCGCAATTTCGGTAGGGGCTCTTCCGAAGGCAATCAATAAATAAGGATCCAGGTCAGAAGTTTTTCATGGCAAATACAGTTTCATCGATCAAGCGCGTGCGAATCACCGAGCGGAGGACCGCTACCAACCGTGCGCGCAAGTCCCGCTTGCGCCACCAGATTCGTTCCATGCGCCGCTTACTTGACCAGAAGGACGCTTCTGCCGCCGCCAAGGCCGCACCAGCCACCTTCTCGCTGGTCGACCGCGCTGCGAAGTGGGGCATCATTAAGAAGAACACGGCTGCCCGTTACAAGAGCCGTCTGACGTTGCGCCTGCGTAAGATCACTGCTACCGCCTAAGACAGGTCGCTCAGATTCTCTCTCGCAGCACGCACGGAGCGCTAATAGCGTACTCGCGCCCGAAAGTCCCGAGCGCGATCGCGGGCCACAGTCAGATCGCTCCCTTTCTCACCCTTCAATCTAATATTCAACGATCCGCCCGGCAGCGAGGCGATCTCCTTAATCCAATCCAGATTCACAACGGTACTGCGATGAATGCGCACGAACTTTCTTGGATTCAGTTTCTTCTTTAGCTCGGCGATGGCGTAGTCCACGCAAAAGTCTTTTCCGTGCGACACCGCATAGGTCAACTTGTCTTGAGCGTAGAAATGCGTGACCTGCGCCAAATCCAGAAACCAAAGCCGATCTCCTAATCGTGATGCAATGCGGTCCGGGTACTCGGTTTTCGACTCCCGTAATGAATTAGCGATCTGCTTGAGCACCACTTGCAACTCTGTGTGATCGATCGGGCCTACGCTCCGCAGTCGTTCCACTTTTGTAAGCGCCCGTTCCAATGCTTCCGGCTCAACGGGTTTCAGCAAGTAGTCCACCGAGTTCACACCGAATGCCTGCAATGCGTATTGATCGTAGGCGGTAGTAAATACGATGACCGGCTGGCTCGGCAATCGCGCAAGGACATCAAAGCCACTGAGGCGCGGCATTTGGATGTCCAGGAAGCATACATCCGGCGGATCGGAAGTCAGCGCGGCAAGCGCCTCTTCGGGCACCGTTGTGCTGCCAATTAATTCCACCCGGCCGGTCCTTTCCAAAAGCCTCCGCAAACGGTCGAGCGCCAGTGATTCGTCGTCTACCATGTAGGCGCGCAATTTCATACGACAGGCACAACCATTTCGACGACCGACTGCCCATCGCGGCGAAGAACATTTACCCGTGCTCGGGAGCCGAACAGCGCATCAAGTCGCCCCGCCAGGTTGTCCAGCCCATGCCCGGCGCGAATCGCGGACGAATCGAACCCCGGCCCCGTATCGCGAACCTCAATATGCAAGCTGCCATTCTCCGCCGACGCCGATACAAAAACCTGACCGACGCGATCCTGCGGCGTTATTCCATGCTTCACTGCGTTCTCAACCAGCAACTGGACCGACATGGGCGGCACCGGCGTGTCTTCGAACTCGGCGGCTACCTCCAATGAGCTATGAAGCTTTTCGCCGAAACGAATCTTTTCAATGTCGAGATAACTTTCCACCATTGCCAGCTCTTCACGCAAAGGAATCAAGCGTTGCCGGCTGGTATCGAGTGACGCGCGCAGCAACGAAGCCAGCCGCCCTACAGTCTTTTCCGCGCGCTCGGGGCTGACCGCGATCAGGGCACTGATGGAATTTAAGGTATTAAACAGAAAATGAGGATGAATGCGAGATTCAAGTGAGCGAAACCGCGCTTCTGCCGCGAGTTTCAGTGCTCGCTCTTCAGCGATCTCCTTTTCGTGAAGCCGCTGTTCGATGTTGCGAACGCGTTCCTGCAACGATCCGTAAACAAGCGCGCCCAAACCGAATACCACCGACAACGGTAACGCGATGCGGAGTGTGCGGAGATATTCTGCCCAAAATCGAGGCATAATAATCAGTCCTAATTCCATCAGCAGCGCCTGCGCCACCAGACAGCCCACTGCCGTAAACACGATAACGCCACCGGCAACCACTGGGATAAGCGGAAACTTACGACGAGCCAGCCTCTCGGCCAGGCCGCCGACCACAAAGACTCCCATGCCACCAACCAGATTGGCGTAGACCAGCGCATAAGCGAACATCTGGAGGAGTTCCCGCGTGCTCGGAACCCCGTTCATGGCCACCTGAATCAAAATCACCGCCGTGACGGCAAGATTAATCCAAAGAAATGAAAACGCCCATCGATGCTGTGCTGGACTCACGGTATTGCGTCTTTTTCTTACTGCGCGGCGACGGGCTCGAACGTACCAAGGCGGAAAATATTGACCATCTGCGGCGTAGTTTGACCACTTAGTTTCATTTCGCCCACCACAATCTCATGAAGCGTGCCATATTCGATTTGTCGAGTGTCGAGCGACACCCAGATCTCTCCCCAATAATCACTGCGTCCATTTAATGTCATGCCGGCGTTCACGATCTCCAAAGGATTGAGAAATGCCTCGTACTTGATCAAGGCGCACTCGTGGCCGTTGCGTTGGGAACGCCCGATCCACTCCAACACTACATCGCGATTCTTGAATGTGCCCACACCCGGCATGTTCACATCCTGGTTAGAAATGATATGGTACGGCTCATTCAACTTAAGGTGCGGGAAGAAATCCTGGCCGAAGTTTTCAATCATCCCCGTATCCCAAATCAGATTGCGCTCGAAAACGGCGGAGGGCGGGAATCCCTTAAAGAAGTCCGGCTTAAAGGTGCCGGCTACATCATTCAGATAGCGAAATCCTTCCATGAACTCGACCTTCTGTTCCGACCCGAATGAAGCTGTGGCTCCCGCTGCGTCAGTTTGGGTAATATTTTTCCAGGCAACCATTCTGCCCACCAGCCCCCGCGTGTACTCAGCGGTCAGGCGATGGCGGTTCAATAATTCGCCTTTGCTGTTCGCCGAGTTGTAGACAACCGTGAACCGGTACGTGCGAGGACCGGTGTCCTTCACCGTTGTCGCATCAGGCAGCTTCCAGACTTGTTCCCGTGGAGCGGACGTTTGCGCCAGCACGATGGATACAGGGAGGCAAATTGTCGCCCAACCTGCAATGGCAATGGACTTAGCTCGGATAGGCATGCTTAGGTGTCTCCGTCATGCCCGAGTTTGTCGCCCCGATTTGACTTCGGGCATCAGTTAAGCGACGAAAGGCAAGGAAGCTCGACCGGGGGCAACGGCCGGTGGACCAACAGGAAAGACGAAGCGGGCGGAATCGTTTAGAAGCCCTTGAATAAACGCAGTCCAAGAACCTCCGGCAACCCCGCATCCCGAATCTTCTCGAAAGTCACCCTGATCGGGTAGTCGACGCGCCGCAGCGTGACAGCGCGCTGCTGAGGCGTAAAGAGTGCGTAAGCGGCGCGCGGATCGCCATCGCGGGGTTGGCCCACCGAGCCGGGGTTAAACATGAAGACACTATCCGGCTCAATCTCAATCGTGTATTCGCGCTCGTCGCGAGGCACAGCCTTCAGAAGGCCGACCTGCCTCTTGCGCAAGAAAAAGCCCCCCTGCACGTGTGTGTGGCCGAAAAATGAGGCTTCCGTGTTGAGATAAGCGAAACACTCGGCAGATTCATCAGGCGTCAGAACGTAGCAATCCTCGTCGAATGGAGCGCCATGGAACAGCGTGCAAGTCTCGTCCTGGATCGGACCCGCCGGCAGATTGCGAAGCCACGAAAGCTGATCGGCACTGAGTTGCTGGCGCGACCACAACGCCGAGGCTTGCGCGACTTCATTGAACCACTCCAGCCCTTCAAGACCTGCCACGACCTTATCGTGGTTACCCCGAATCGAAATCCGGCAGTGGGCTTGTGCCCAGTCGACCACTTCTACCGGGCTCGCGTTATAGCCAACCAGGTCTCCGCAACAGAGGATTTCGTCGTACTCCCCGGCACTATCGGCCAGGACCGCGTCAAGTGCTTCTGCATTGGCGTGGATATCGCTAAGAATCAGGTAGCGCACAGGTTATTTATTGGCTGTTGTGCGCAACGTCACGCGGTAGCGCACAGAGTGAGAACAGTAATTTCAGGAGGGGCACCCAACCTGACAGGTATGCCGATTGTACCCAACCCGGAATTTACGTAAACCGAATGCGATCCCTCAGAATAAAGACCTTTTGAATAGCGGGTGAAGAAGCGAATGACGTTCAGATCCTGATGCAGAATTTCAAGGTTAATTTGACCGCCGTGAGTATGGCCGGACAGAACCACGTCGAAGCCCTTCGCCGCTGCAACGGGGAAGACGTCCGGATTGTGAGACAGCAAAAGGTTGAATTCACCCGGGGCTACTAGCTTTTCCGCACGGACAAGATAGGGCTTTCGGCGAAACGACTGGTAGTCGACTCCCGCCAGGTTGAGTTTGGCGTTGCCAAACCGTAGCGTCGCGGCTTCGTGTCTCAAGAAGCGTATGCCCCGTTTTGCTCCGTACTCGCTGGCGTGGCCTTCAAGATGGGAGAACTCTTCGTGATTGCCGTGGCAGCCCCAGACTCCGGCTGTGGCTTTCAGGCGCGCCAGCCGGTCGATGCAGCCTTCAAGCGGATCGCGATCGGTGGTGATCAGGTCGCCGGTGATCACGGTCAGATCGGAGCGCAGCCCGTTGGCCATGTCTACTGCACGCTCCACCATTCGCAGATCGAAGAATGCGCCGGCATGCAAGTCACTGAGCTGGACAATGCGCAGTCCCTGCAGGTCTTCGGGAAGGTTGGGAATCACCAAGCGGCGCTCTTGCACTGCAAAGTCGTTCCGGGTGATCATGCCAAACGTCGTCGCGACGACCGGGAGAGCGCAGAGAGCGGTTGAAGAAGTCCTTAGAAATTCGCGACGCCCCGAATGAATCGTCGCGTCCGCCTGGGATTGAAGCGCCGGAATTCGATCACGGAGCGAAAGAAAAACTTCTGCACCAATGATCGAATAGAACCATAAATACATGATCGCCGGGACCCAATAATAGGCCTGGTTTGAAAATGCGGCGCTAATCGACGGAAACCAATATTCGTGAAGGCTCAATTGAAGGAGAAAGGCGACCAAAATCGCCACCACATTCCACTGTCTCACCTTAAAGCGTTGCGCGAAGCTGACACGAGATTGCTTTAGGGCTTCGCCTTTGTTCGTCAATCTCCAGCAAAGCCGCGTCTGTGCAATGCTGCCCAGAACGCATGTGACAAGTCCCACCCAATCGTAAATCACGCTTAGCAGGCCAAGTCGCCCCGTTCAATATGCATGTCATTCAAACGGCCCAGCATCGCGAGAGCAACGTCTTCAGTCTTAAAGAACTGCTGTGCCAGATCCTGGACCTCTTGGCGGGTTACGTCTTCGATTCTTTCCAGCATCTCGTCCGGGGTCATAAACCGGTCGAAATAGAGCTCCTGGCGAGCCAGGTTCGACATCCGGCTGGAACTCGATTCCATGCTCAACATTAATGAGCCTTTCATGTGATCCTTCGCTCGCCGCAACTCATCTATCGAGATCAAATTCTGCTTAATCTCGCGGATCTCAACCATGATCGAGTCGATTACCTGACGGGCCGTCTCCGGTCCCGTGCCGGCATAAATGGCGAGGCAACCTGAGTCGCTATATAGGTGCAGTTCCGTATAGACCGAATAAGCTAGGCCTTGCCGTTCGCGGATGTTCTGGAAGAGGCGTGAACTCATGCCGCCACCCAGCACTGTGTTCAGGATGTAAAGCGGGAAGCGCATCTCATGAGAGAGCTCAAAAGCGGGCACGCCGAGATTGATATGAACCTGCTCCAGTGAATCCTTCTTCTTTAAAAGGATCGGCGCATGGGGGTGCGGCACACCGTCTGGCGTCGGCGTCCCAATATCCTTCAAACTTGCAAACTGCTCTTCCACCAGCCGCACGATGTGATCGTGATCCAGACTTCCTGCAGCGGTAATGAGGAGGTTTCTCGGTGTGTAGACACGTTTGTAGTAATCCAGAATCCCCGGGCGGTTGAACTTCTTCACCGTCTCGCGGGTGCCCAAAATGGGCTGCCCCAGACCGTGATTCTTCCAGAAGCCATTGATGAAGATATCGTGCAGGAGATATTCCGCCTGGTCCACCTCCATCTTGAGCTCTTCCAGCACCACGCCTCTTTCCTTCTCGATGTCGGCTTCCGTGAAGGTGGGGTTCAGCACCAAATCGGACAGCACGTCGAACGATATCGGCAAGTGCTCGTCCAGCACCTTAGTATTGAAACCTACGAGCTCCTTGGCTGTGAAGGCATCAAGGCCGCCCCCGATGGAATCAATCGTGCGGGCAATGTCTTCAGCGGAACGGGTTTTCGTTCCTTTGAAAACCATGTGTTCAATAAAATGCGAAAGCCCGTTTTCGGGACCGCGTTCGATGCGAGACCCTGTGCCGATCCAGACCCCTAGACTGACTGATCGGAGATGGGGCATCACTTCGGTCACTACACGCACCCCATTGGCAAGGGTCGCCTTTTCAATTTCACGGACTGGGGTCGCAAGCATAGATTTGGCCGGGTCCCGGCTGCCTTTCTTCCATTCTACCGCCCGCTTCTTGAGCGAGGTTTTCCGCGGTACACTAACTCTTGATGCTGCAATCAGTTAACAGCAATAGTGAGGGATTCCGGCAAAGGGCTTCTTTGATCGGATTTGAGTTGCCTGAGTTGGCCGCGGTCCTCGGCGAGCACCAGCCCGCCTTTCGAGCCCGGCAATTATTTGACGCTCTCTACCGGCAACAGGTCGTGGACGTATCTGAAATTTCATCCTTGCCGGTTTCTCTTAGAAATCAACTGCTTGGCGAATATTTGGTGGGCCTCCCCACCATTGAGCATCGTTATGATTCGTCCGACGGAACGAAACGCTATTTATTAGGACTCCAGGACGGTCGGACGATTGAAGCCGTTCTAATGCCCGAAGGCGCCAGGGACACCATCTGCATTTCGAGCCAAGTGGGCTGCCCAGTGGATTGCAAATTTTGCTTAACGGCCCTGATGGGACTGGAGCGTAACTTGACAGCGGGCGAGATTGTGGGGCAGGTCCTGCTCGTCATGCGGGAGAACGGATTGAAGGCAACCGACACAAGGTTGAACGTGGTGATGATGGGCATGGGAGAACCTCTACTCAATCTGGATGCGGTTCTGAAAGCGACCCGCCTGCTCTGCGATTCCACCGGCATCGCCATATCGCCAAAGCGGATTACCGTCTCCACTTCTGGTATCGTCCCGAAGATGGATGAGTTGGGCCGGGCCGCGGTTCGACCGAAGCTCGCGATCTCGCTCAATGCGTCAAGCGAAGGGCAGCGTCAGGAACTGATGCCGATCACGCGCAAGTATCATTTGAAGGAGTTGATGGATGCCTGTCGCCGTTATCCGCTCCGCACTTGGGAGAAGCTGACCTTTGAGTATGTCCTCCTGGGTGGAGTGAACGACTCCGACGCGGACGCAAAACGAGTGGTTCGTCTGCTGGCGAATCTGAACTGCAAAGTGAATCTGATCGCGCTGAATCCGGGGCCAGGCATTCCCTTCGAAACACCGAGTGAGGAGCGTGTGGCGGGCTTTCAAGCTGTTTTGAGAGCGTCGCTTCCCTGTTTCGTGCGCAAGCCGCGCGGTCGCGATATCTTCGCCGCTTGTGGCCAGTTGAAGCGTGTCAACACAGACTTGGTGCAGGTTCAGTGAAACTCGGCGACTGTATTTTTGCGAGGTGTAGGCCCCCTCGTCATGTTGGGATACTCGTAAGGGCGCTTGGGCAAAGGTTAAAGGTTGAATGCAGCAACATGGGGGCAAGCTTACCTCGTTTGAGGCGTTCGACTCCCCAATCCTCGAAGAATCCGAACGAACCAATCGCTCATTTGAACCCCACCAGATTCTGCTGGTCGATGATTCAAAGTCCGAAGCCGAGCTCTTCCAGAGTGCATTGAAAGAGGGATCTCCTCGCGCAAAAGCCTTTTGGGTTGCCACGGGCGCCGAGGCGCTCGACTATCTCAAACGACAAGGCCGCTTTGAAGGGATGCCGGCGGTTAAGATTGTCATTCTCGATCTCAACTTGCCTGATCAGAGCGGGTTCGAGGTTCTCAAGAAAATCCGCGCGTCGCCGTCGATAAGCAGGTATCCAGTCATTATTTTCAGCAGTTCCAGCGATTCTCGCGCAGTCGAGCTGGCTTACTCGCTCGGAGCCAATGCGTATTTTTCAAAGCCGCTTAGCCTCGAATCATACGTGCGAAAAGTGACTTCGATTGTTCGACATTGGCTTGAGGGTGCGGAACTGCCGGTTTAAAACGGCGTGGCTTCGCGCAACCCGACACCCCGCTTTCTAGGCTATATCCCACAGTAGTTTCCTACCGGCTGAGGTCAAACAACCACAAGAACGGGGCATAAAAGGCGAAACCGTAGCCAAAAAGCCACAACTTAGGAGTTACAAGTCTTTTCTCTTCAACAAATTAAACGATTCCACTAGAGTCGCTGCGCTATCGTAACAGGTGGGAATATGAAATTCGAAACCTCCATACGAAGGCCTGTAGAAGTCAGCGGAACTGGCCTTCACCATGGTGCTCCGGTTAATCTGCGGATCGTGCCGGCTCCAGCAGCGACGGGAATTGTTTTCGTTCGAACTGACCTAAAGCGATTTGAGGTTCCCGCCAGTTGGCAATGCGTGGAACGCGTCGCCTATGCCACAAGCCTAATGCGTCGTGGCGTGTTCATCTCAACAACCGAGCATCTGCTGAGCGTGCTCTACAGCATGGGAATCGATAACGCGTATATCGAACTCGACAACCTTGAGGTTCCGATCGTCGATGGCAGCGGTGCGCCTTTTGTGGAACTTCTCCGCAAGGCGGGTATTCAGACCTACCGGCGGCCTCGCCGCTATCTGCGGATCCTTCGGCCGGTGACGGTCGAAGCCGAGGGCAAAAGCGTTTCCATTGTTCCAGCAAACCGGTTTGAACTGCAGTGCAGCATTTTTTTCGATCATCCTCTGGTTGGTGAGCAGAGTCTCGATACAGCAGTGACGCCAGAAGCATACGCGAGTGAGATTGCGCCTGCCAGAACCTTCGGGTTTGAATGCGACCTAGAACAGATGCGGGATATGGGTTTGATTCGGGGCGCCTCTCTGGATAATGCGGTTTGTTTCACGCCCGACTCGGTGGCCAATGCCGGTGGACTTCGTTTTCCCGACGAATGCTGCCGTCATAAGGCACTTGATCTGATTGGCGATCTCGCGCTGATTGGGCGCCCGCTCCTGGGACGGGTGATAGCGGAGAAGGCCGGCCACAAAATGCATGCCACCCTCGTCAACATGATCATGGCCGATCCCACCATCTATGATGTTGTTACCTGGGAACAGGCGCAATCTGTTGGACGCCCGACGCCGCAACTGCAACAGGTCATGGTAAGTTAGCTGCCTGCGGTACGGCGGATCGAAAAAAGAGATACCAGCGAACCGGACAGCCTCTCGGACGTTGTACTCTGTAGCCAAGTTGCCGCGTTGGATTTCTCTCACTCCGAACCTCATTTCGCTCACGCGACTGCTCAGTGCTCCGTGGCTAGGCTGGCTCGTCATCCAGCATCGGTTTGGCCTGGCGCTGGGCGCGACTTTCGCGATCAGCCTGACCGATTGGCTTGACGGTTGGACTGCGCGCCACCTGAATGGGGCCAAGACAAAGGTCGGAGTCGTCCTTGACCCGCTAGCCGATAAAGCAATGTTGGTGACGCTGTTCTTATGTTGCGGGCCCGCAGGATTGATCCCGATATGGCTGGTGGCCCTGGTGATGGGGAGAGATCTGGTGATCGTGGGCGGGGCGACTCTTGTTCGCGTCGTGAAAGGGCCCATGCCATTTAGTCCCATGGCCGTGGGAAAGGTCAGCACGTTCTTTCAAATTTTGTCCGTACTCCTGGTACTGATATTGGGAGCTGTTCGCGAGCGGGCTGGAGCCAGCCCGGGCTATTTGGGGGAGGGCAATAATGCTCCCGGAGATTTCTCGTGGCTTCGGATTCTGAAAGATTTGTGTCTGGCCGAGACCGCTTTTTTCACTATCGTCAGTGGCTTAGCCTATATCCGTCGTGGCATCGCGATGGCCCGCTTGCCACGTGCCAGTGACGGCTTTGGTTGGCCGACGGCTTCTTAAAAACCGGCCTCTGTGAAAGCCCGGAAAATCGCCACCTTAATTGGCGGAAAATAGAGTAGTCTGAAAACAGGAGTGGGTCCGCGATGCCGTCTAACCTTGAGATCTATCTACCGTCCCGGCTTTACGCCAAGGTTGGATGGTTCGCTTTGATCGGCTCACTCGTTGGGGTTGCGTTCGGTCTCCGCTACGCTTTCGCTTTTGTTCCCGCGTTTCTCTGTGGCGTCACATCCGCTCTGCTTTTCTGGTTTGCCTCGCGGCCCCGGGTTACCGTCGGGGAGAACCAATTCACCATTGGCGAGCGAGCCATCGCTTGGCGCGAAGTGAAGGAAATCAACAGCAGCCGTTTCGTTTCTCCCCTGTTGCTAGACATCAAGCTCACCAATAATCGTCGTAAACGCCTTATTTTTCCCGGCGAGCCGGAGCGGATTGGCAAGCTGATGTATCAACTCCGGCGCAACTCTCACCTGGCAACCTTCGATGGCGTGGCGTATCGGGACTACTGGACTTGGACCTCTCTCGGCTCGAACAAGCTCGCTGGACCCATTGCCGAGCAGCCAGTTCGCATGATCAGCCAGGACGACGAGGAGGAGATTGAACGTCTGTACCAACGCTTGAAGACCGTTGGCAATTTGGACGGCCGCTCTGAATCCAAAAATAACCGCGAGTAGAGCGTCCCTGAAAACACCCTCGAACCGCCTTGCCCCGGAAACCCGCGCACAATGATCTGGCGTCGGGCACGGCCCCCTTTTACACGCAGCTTTCGACAAAAGCCACGCCGCTCAAAGCGCGGGTGTCTGCTGTTCGTTATCGCGCTTGGCGCCATTCTCTTCCTGGCTTGGAAACCCGTTGCGAGGTTGTTTGGCGGATTTTTGGTTCGTGACGAGGCCCCGGTCCACGCCGACGCTGCCATTGTTCTGGGCGGGGATGACTTTGGCTCTCGCACCTTGACCGCCGCCAATCTCGTCCGTCAGGGATACGTTCCCTTCGCGATTCTAAGCGGACCGCCCATCCTGAGCGGTCACGAATCAGACTTGACGCTAGCGTATGCCGTGCAACACGGCTTTCCAGCCACTTACTTCCAAACCTTCCCCAACGATGCCAATTCCACTCGCAGCGAAACCGCTGACTTCGCTGCGGAGTTGGGTCGCCGCGGCATTCATCGAGTCCTGTTGGTCACCAGCAACTACCACACTCGTCGCGCTTATTATTTGTTCCACCGGACTGATCCTTCCCTTGAAATTCACACAATTGCCGCGCCGGACCGCTGGTTCTCACCGGATAGTTGGTGGGCTACCCGCATGGGGCAGAAAACCTTCTTTTTGGAGTGGACCAAGACTATCGCCACGTGGCTAGGCTACTAGCGCCTTCCTCCTACCACCGTGTGCTGAAGTGGTAGAAGTGCTTCTGACCCGTCAGTGGATGACTGAACCCAGCCGGACTCATGCCTAAGAATCCCCGCGCCACCTCGTTGCGCAAATCGCTCTCGACGGTGGTGCCTTATCTAAAGCGGTATCGCATGGCGATTTTTCTTGGCATGGGGGCGCTTGCGCTGAAGGATGTCCTGGGCGCATGGATGCCTTTGATCATCCGCGATGGCGTCGATTCGCTGACCCGCGGATTCCAGGCTTCCGTGCTGTACAAACTGGCAGGGCTACTCATTGGCGCGTCGATCCTGAAGGGGTTTTTCCAGTATTGGATGCGCGTCATCCTCATCGGCGTGTCACGCGATATCGAGTTCGACCTTCGCAACGATCTGTTTGCCAAGTTGGTGGACCTCTCCCCCGATTTCTACGGGAAATACCGCACCGGTGATCTGATGGCGCGCAGTACCAACGACCTTAACGCTGTGCGCATGATGTTGGGCCCGGGCATCATGTACTGGACGGAGACCGCTCTGACGCTGGTATTCGCGATAGGCATTATGCTGACTGTCGATTGGCGCCTTACGCTGATGGCGCTCCTGCCCGCACCATTCGTCAGCGTCGCAGTGATCTTCTTCGGGCAGCGCATCCACAAGTTGTTTGAGCACATTCAGAGGGTGTTTTCCGATATCAGCAGCCGAGTGCAGGAGAACCTTGCGGGTGTGCGGGTGGTCCGGGCTTATGCGCAGGAGAGGGCGGAAGTCGCCCACTTCGAGGCGCTCAATCTGGAATATGTGAAGGAAAACATCGGGCTCGCGAAAATTCAGGGAGTGTTCATGCCGCTGCTACAAGCCCTGATCGGCGTCACATTTCTCATGGTCCTGTGGGCCGGCGGTCAGCAACTCCTGCTGCACAAGATTAGCCTCGGAAGCTTCGTAATGTTCAACACCTTTATGGGAGTACTGATTTGGCCCATGATCGCAATGGGCTGGGTAGTGAATCTGATCCAGCGCGGAACTGCTTCCTTGAACCGCATCAATGAAATTCTGCATGAGACGCCGTCAATCGCCGCCCCTTCGGATCCGCTGGAAGTCGAGAAATTTAGTGCCGGCATCCGCTTTAGGGATGTATCGGTTCGCTTCGGCGATCGGGTCGCGCTCAACGATATCAACCTGGACATTATTGAAGGTGAAACGATCGCCATAGTCGGACACACCGGCTGCGGAAAGACCACACTCGTCAATCTGATTCCGCGATTCTTCGATCCCGACGGGGGCGCCGTTGAACTGGGTTCGGTGGGAGCAAGTGCGATCCTTAGCCGATTCGATCCTCAGGCCTTGCGACGCCAGATCGGTTTCGTGCCGCAGGAGACCTTTTTGTTCAGCGCGACCCTCGCGCAGAACATCGCTTGGGGCGTACCGAACGCCGATCGGGGGCAGATCGAGTGGGCGGCAGACATTGCCGGACTCTCGAGTGACATCGCCGGCTTTCCGGCGGGTTTGGACACCGTCATCGGCGAACGTGGGCTGACGCTTTCAGGTGGACAGAAACAGCGAACCGCCATCGCCAGAGCCGTTTTGAGAAATCCCAGAATTCTGGTTCTCGATGATGCCCTCTCGAGCGTCGACACGCTGACCGAGGAAAAGATCCTCACAGGCTTATCGAGCGTGATGCGCGACCGGACCACGATCCTGATCTCTCACCGCGTTTCAACTGTTCGCCATGCCCACCGAATTATTGTGCTCAGCCATGGCCGCATTGTGGAGCAGGGCTCGCACGATGAACTGCTCGGCGCCCGGGGTTACTACGCGGAGTTGTATGAGAAGCAGTTGCTGGAAGAAGAGCTCGAGCTGATCTAGATTTTGAAATTACGGAACGAACTCGGGGATTAGCTAGTTTCAAATTGGGAGCCAATCACGGTCAAGCTTGAGACAAGTGGCATATTATTAATTAGATACGGGTAAACAGCGAGGATTACGGAACGAACTCTTCACCGCGTGCGGAACGAACTCAGGGCATTGAGGATCTAGTAGCTGTTGGCTACAGTAAGTCGATAGATATAGTGGACAAAAAGCTTCGAGGCGAGTTCGTTGCTCCGTGGTGGTCGCCTGATCCGACATCTTTCGACATATATTGGATAGAGAAGCCGGTTTCAATTGGAGCGTCTAGTTATGGCCATTGCCTTTGAACTGAACGGGAAGTCCACGTCGGTGGACGTTGCCCCCGATACACCCTTACTGTGGGTGTTGCGCGATACGTTAGACCTGACTGGAACGAAGTACGGCTGCGGCATTGCAGCCTGCGGCGCATGCACGGTTCATATCAATGGAGAAACGGCGCGCTCCTGCGTATACCCGATCGCCTCGGTCGCGGGAAAGAACGTGACCACCATTGAAGGCTTGTCCACCAACCATCCTCATCCCGTGCAGGAAGCCTGGATCGAAGCGCAGGCGCCCCAGTGCGGTTATTGTCAGTCGGGGCAAATTATGACGGCAGTCGCGTTCCTCAAAAAGACGCCCAGCCCGACGCCGCAGCAGGTGGACGCGGCCATGTCCGACAATATCTGCCGCTGTGGAACAGCGCAGCGGATACGCAAAGCAGTTCTGCACGCGAGCGAGCTGATGCAAGCTCAGGGAGGTGCCCGATGAGCACGACGATTGAACGCCCAACCGCACAGAAAGACAGTATCAGCCGACGCGGCTTGCTGAAGTCCGTAAGCACTGCGGGCGCGGCCCTCCTCGTCGGTTTCAACTTCTCGACGACGGCCGGCGCCCAAACCAGTGAAAGTTCGACGGCGGACGAGAAAGCCAAGCCGCGCGTCAGTCCCTTTGAATCGTGGGTTCGCGTCGATCACAACGGCCAGGTGACACTGCTCTCGGGGCGGTCGGAGATGGGACAAGGAATTTCAACGGCTCTTCCGATGGTGCTAGCCGAAGAACTGGGTGTGGATTGGCGCAGCGTAAAAGTGGAACAGGCGCCCAATGACTCCCGCCTATTTGGCAACCAGGGCACGGGCGGCAGCGGCAGCGTTGCCGAATCGTTCACACCGCTGCGGCAGGCTGGAGCCGCAGCACGGCTGATGCTGGTATCAGCGGCGGCGAAAAACTGGAGCGTCGATCCTTCAACGTGTCGCGTAAAGAACGGCGTGGTCAGCGCCAACGGCCATTCCGCGACTTATGCAGACCTTGTGGCCGATGCTGCAAAGCTGCCAGTACCCGACCTCAAAAAGGTGCCGCTGAAGAAGCCGGAGGATTTCGAAATCATCGGCAAGGAATCCATCCAGCGCAAGGACATTCCTTCAAAAACGGATGGCTCAGCGAAGTTCGGAATAGATGTTCGGCTTCCCGGCATGGTGTACGCGATGGTGGAGCGTTGCCCCACCTTTGGCGGCAAGGTAGCCAGTTTCGATGCCACGAAGGCAAAAGCCATTCCGGGCGTCATCGATATCTTTGAGATACCTGCCATCGAAGAGATCCACTCCTGGGGCGGCATCGCGGTTGTTGCGAGTTCAACGTATATAGCAATGCAGGCGCGCAAGGCGCTAAAGATTGAATGGAACGCCGGGCCGCATGCGGCCGAGAGCAGTGAGTCAATTCGCAAGGAGTTTCGGCGCCTGGTGGATTCGCCCATGAAGCTTGTAGTGAACCAGGGCGATGCGGAAACAGCCATCTCGTCCGCGCCAAAGGAATACAAGGTAGAAGCGGACTATGAGTTGCCCTTCCAAGCGCACGCGACGATGGAACCGATGAACTGCACTGTACACGTTCGCAAGGACGGCGTGGAAGTGTGGGCACCGGCGCAGGGACCCGAGCTAACACAAGGGAGCGTTGCGCAGGTGTGTGGCGTGAAGCCAGAAAAAGTGAAAGTGAACACCACGCTGATGGGCGGCGGATTCGGACGCCGCTATCAAGCGGACTTCGGCGTGGAAGCGGCGCAAATCGCCAAGCGCATTCCACATCCGGTGCAACTGGTGTGGAGTCGCGAAGACGACATGACGCATGACTACTACCGGCCCGCGTCGTATCACCGATTAAGCGGGGCAGTTGACAGCCAGGGCAATATTTTGGCGTGGAAGCATAAGAGCACGTCCACACCAATTTCAGAATGGTGGGATAAAGCGGGAACGCCCGAAAGCTCAGAGCTGGGCTTGAGCTTTCAAAATCCATACATGACCAAAAACTACCGACTGGAGTATTTGCCGACGTCCTCAGGGGTGCCACGCGCCTGGTGGCGATCGGTCGAAGCTTCATCAATTGGCTTCGTGATGGAAAGCTACGTTGACGAACTAGCACACGCCGCCGGGGCCGACCCCTACGAGTTCCGCCTGCGTCAATTGGGGCAAGCTCGCAAGGTCTCTCACGCTGTGGACAAAAACGAGAGTCCGCTGGATGTGGATCGGCTTCGCGGCGTGCTGGAGCTCGCGGCGCAGAAGGCCGGGTGGGGAACGCCTTTACCGGCTGGACAGGCCCGCGGCATTGCTTGCCACTACTCGTTCCATAGCTACACGGCGAACGTAGCCGAGGTCAGCGTCGAGAAGGGACGGGTCCGTGTCCATAAGATTGTGACGGCAGTGGATATCGGCATACCAGTGCATCCGGACGGCATCCGGGGGCAGGTGGAGAGCGCAATTGTCTACGGCCTGACGGCGGCGTTGAAGAGTCAGATCACTATCAAGAATGGTGCGGCGGTGGAGGCAAACTTCAACAAATTCACAACGCTCCGAATGGATGAAACGCCGATTATGGACGTTTACATTGTGCCCAGTGTGCTAGCGCCCACCGGAATCGGCGAGCCCGCCTTGCCGGTGGTGGCGCCGGCGGTGCTCAATGCTGTCTTCGCGCTGACGGGCAAGCGAGTGCGCCGGCTACCCGTGATGACGAGCGATCTAGCGTAGATTGCATCCACTGGTTTGTTCAATCAAAAAGTACGGAAAAGGGAAAGGTGATGAACCGCATTGGGGAAACACTTCTGCTGATGGTGTGCGTTACCGGATAGCTAGCGTCAACGTCTTCGGCCAAACACAGGGACACATTGATCGCGAGATCGCGAAGGCAAAAGCGAACGGAAGAAGCGAGATCCACGAAGAGGCTCCGCTGATCACTTATAACAACCACGACACATTACAGGAACTTACCGCAGATAGGCACCCCTTCCTTGTGACTGTTGTAGCAGTGACAGCACCACCTGACTCTGACCGCGACACACTGTGTTCACTTACTATTTGCTGAAGGTTGACCAAAATATCAAGGGATCGGTGGCTACTCCCGCAAACGATACTACAAGGTTTCACGACAAGCCATCGCCTTTAGATGCCAGCAGCTTGTATATCGTGGCGAGGCAACTTGGCGGCAGCGTTACCGAGCAAGGCGTAAGAATTACCATGGAGTCTCCGGGACCTTTACTTTCAAAGGGCGCGCGTTACTTGCTGTTCCTCCAGCCCATACCAAGTGGCGGAGAGGTTGTAGTACCGGACGGGAGCACTTTGGTCGTTTCTGAGGGCGAAAAACTCCAGATGTTAAATCCGTCCCGCAGCCAGGACGTGCTCAGTCAGCTTGTAGGGAAGCCAGTTGCTGACGGAGTAAGGCTCATACAAGAGAGCAATGGAGGAAAAAACAAATGACCTACGTCACCGCTGCCATGAGGCGGATAACTTCCATTCATTGCCCTCGCAACCCACGTGGACTTAACCGCGACTTACTGCTGGGCAGTAATGTCCTTAACTGGCTGATTACCGGGAGAAAATTCCTCAGCAGTGACGCTGATGCTTATCTCCTTGTGGTCGCGCGTTACTCCCAAAACGACGGTCTTGGTGCTTCGATTGTGCAAGTAGGAGGTCAATTCGAACGCTGAGGTAACGGGCTTGTCCGCCACTTTGGTGATAACATCGCCGGCCTTGACCACGGCGCGTTCGGCTGGGGAATTCTTGAGAACTGTCCGGACCAGCACGCCGCGCTTGACCCCGAAGTAGTCAGCCAGTTGCGGGCTCAACGACTCACACTCAATACCGATCATTCCACTCCGCCACGCAAGCTCTGGATTCGGGAACACCCACATCGGCAGACTGTCGGGATCGTCCATAGGGGACATTGCCGATCGCGATTTGCGCGCTTCGATGGTTACCACCAGCATGATCGGTTTTCCATCGCGCCAGACTTTGAGCTTTGCACGGTGGCCAGGCGTAGTTTCCTGGACAAGCCGGCCTAGTTGATAGGAGCTTTCCAGCCTCTGGCCATTGAACTCAAGAAGCACGTCGCCCGGGTGAATGCCGGCCTTCTCAGCGGGGCTTCCCGAATCAACTCTGCTGACCTCGGCACCAGTTATCTCAGTGAGGTGCAGTTCCCGTGCGCGCGGTTCATCAATGTTGAGCAGACCCACTCCCAGATATCCCGTTCCCTGCTGAATTTCAATGGACTGGGAGCCCGATTGTTCAGAGTGTTCCAGAGGCGGTTGCGCGCCATTGACGTGGGCGAACACTGCGAGACTCAAGATGGTGGCAACGACTAAACGCATACAACGATATTCCCTGACTATTTTAAGCGCAACCCGTTCGGCTTCAATGTATTGGACGAAGCAAGCAGCGTACTGTCCCGAAGTAGCTGGGACCAGCCGCACCCGCTGCCATTGCGGCGTGCTTGTGGCTTCGGATGTGGCTTATAAGGAGAGACTAATAAGTGACCGGCGAGGCCTTGATTTCACCAAGGACGTGGAGACACTTAGAGCGGACGTGCCCGTCGCTTTCGCGCTCAACCACACCCTGAAGAGCGCCCGCAAACTGGCGGCGCACCGTAATCGGGCCGTTGAGGGGCACAAAGAATTCAATCGCCTCCATCCGCAAAGTCGGATTTCGGTCTGTTTGAAGAAGCTGTACTACCGCGCTCTGTACCGCAGGGTCATGAGCGCACGCCTCCAGTGCGCCTAGAGCGCGCTGCCGGACAGAGAAATTAGCGTCGCGAAGAGAGGCCATCAAGGCACCCTTACCGGCTGCACAGGGTTTCCCGCTCAGCAATTCGACGGATTCGAGGCGGACCGACGCATCGTCGGCTTCGGTCGCGGCTACGGAGGCCCAGCGCTGGAGCGTCGGATCGTCACGATGAAACAGAAAGCAGTGCGGCTTGATCTCATCTACGCCGATTTCCACCTGATCCGGGTCGCCCCCCGCAACCGGACGTATGAACCGTACCGGATTCGATTGGCCAGGGCTCAATAGCGACATATCACTGGCCGAGGAATAGCCATCGGCCGGCGATCCAAGCGGCTGGTGATTAAGCAAACGAGCGGAATAAAATCCTACACACAAAAAGAGCGAGGCAGCCGCAAGTTGGGTGGACCAACGCGATGGCCGGATATCAAGTGTTTCAAGGAATTGCTCCCACCGACTTGGCTGAGGAGGCTGCAGCGAATCAAGATTTCGAGAAAGCTCCTGCCGGCAACTAGACAATAGATCGAGCGGGACATCTGCACTCTTTGAAAGAGCGGCGGCGTGCCAAGTGCGCTCGCGATCGAGTGCCTCCGAACAGAAGTCGCATTCAGCAAGATGCGTGTCAAACTGCTCTTCGTCGTGAAAGTTGAGTTCACCGTACAGATAGAGAGACAGGTTCTCTTGAACGGTCTCGCAGTTCATACGTAGGCTCCGAGCGCAGACCGCATTTTCTGCGTTGCTCGGAAGAGGCAGTTCTTCGCGGCTTCTTCCGTTGTACCGAGTGACTCGCCAATGGCCCGCAACCGCATACCCTGGTAGTGTCGCATTTCGAAGACAATTCGCTCACGAGTGGTCAACGAGCCTAACACTTCGGAAATCTTGGCTTGGAGTTCGGAACTCATGAGGCTGCGCTGGGGATCGACGCCAGCCCGTTCTTCGGCAATAAACTCAAATCTGTCCATTTCGCCGTCATGCGTCGAGATCGAAGGCGACTCTTCCTTGCGCACTTTCCGCTTGCGCAACTGATCGAGGCAAAGGTTGGACACGATCCGATAAAGCCAAGTATTAAAGCTGCAATCGAAGCGAAATGTATGCAGGTTTTTATAAACCCGAAGGAAGGCTTCCTGGTAGACGTCACGGGCATCTTCCGGGGATCTAAGCAGGTTCAGGGCAAGTCGTAGAACGCTTTGGTCATAATTGCGAACCAGCTGTTCAAAGGCTTCCTGATTGCCCTGTTGGGCCTTTCGGATCAGAGCTGATTCGTCGGCGCGTTCGGCAGCGCGGGCGACAGCCTCTGTACTTCTTATAGCTTCCGATTGAGTATTCACCATTTGTTTGGACGGGGGAAAAGCTAATAAGTCGCGCAAAAATGGAAGAATTCGAGCTATAAGCGATCCAGCCGGGGCGCCTTGGGCCGGCTAAGCTCCTAACTCCAGTTCTATCAGCTTCTTAGAGGGATCCAGGCTGGCGATTCGAAAGCTTCGGATCTGCCCTGCCTTGAGGCTGTCTTTACCGTCCGCGGCGTCGCTGGCCCCGCCCTGCTTCCATTTTGCAGAGAGCATGGCGCTGAGCGTACTGACGTCGGCGTTCAAGGCAGCCGCCTTCGATTCCTCCTTTTTCTCTGGCGCCTTCAACTGGCAGCGGGCGATGACACCGTCGCCGAGTTCAACCTTCACCGAGGCCCCCTGAACATCGACAAGACGACCGCTGACAGTGTCGCCAGCATTGTGCTCGGCGATGTAGTGATCAATGCTGGTCGGCTCCAACTGCTTCATGCCTAACCGGATACGGCGTTTTTCACGATCGACTTCGAGAACTGTGGCTTTCACAGTCTTGCCCTTGGCCAGCATGTCCTTCGGATGTTCCAGGCGCTTTTCGTTAGTGATGTCCGAGATATGGATCATGCCCTCGACACCATCGCCCAAGTCGACGAAGGCGCCGAAGTTGGTAAGGTTCGTCACCGCGCCCTCGACGATTGAGCCAACCGGATATTTAACCGGGATGTCGGCCCATGGGTCACCGAGCGCCTGTTTTAGGCCGAGGCTGATTCTGCGGTCTGCCGCATTCACCTGAAGAACCAGCACATCGACACGATCACCGACCTTCACTACATCGGCGGGCTTCCGGACGCGCTTGTCCCAGGACATTTCGGACAGGTGTATCAGTCCGTCGACGCCTGGCATCAGTTCAACAAAAGCGCCGAAGTCGGTCAGCCGCGAGACGGTGCCGGGAACACGCTGTCCCTGAGAAAACGTGTTGGCCGCGACCGTCCATGGCTCTTCCTGCAACTGCTTCAGACCCAGTGAGACCTTTTTGGTGGTGGGATCGATCTTGAGGATCTTGACCTCGAGTTCCTCGCCTACTTTCACGACATCGCTGACTTTGGCGACGCGAGACCACGAGAGGTCCATCACATGCAAAAGGCCGTCGACGCCGCCGAGGTCAAGGAACGCTCCGAAATCCATCACGGAGCGGATGCGGCCTTTGACGATAGCGCCTTCGGTCAGCTTTCCAAAAGCCTCTTCGCGCTTGCGGCCCTGTTCTTCCTCAATGATGACGCGTCGATCGACAACAACATCTTCCTTGTCCGTATCGAGCTTCGTAATGCGGCACTGAATTTCCTGGCCTACGAGCTTAGGCATGTCATCGGCATCGCGAACGCCGCTGCGCGAAGCGGGCATAAACGCGCGAACGCCGACGTCGACGCGAAAGCCCCCCTTCACCTGTTCAATTACTGTTCCGACCACAGTGCGCTTGTCCGCAAAAGCCGTTTCAAGACCGCTCCAATCCCTGGGACGGGCAACCTTGATAGTGGAGAGTTCGTAGTAGCCTTCAGAATTGCGAGGACCAACGTTCACCGGTATTGTCTTGCCGCGAAGCGGCTCTTCGGTGTTGGATTCGCGCCAAGTAGCTAGTGAGAGCGAGCCTTCCGTTTTCCGGCCGATGTCCACCAGGATGTTGTCAGCGGTAACCGACACGATAGTTCCTTGGATCGATTCGGATCTGTCTTCAGCGCGATGGGATTGTTCGAAATCAGACAGGATGTCCGCGAATGAATGGTCTTCTTGCTCCGCGCCGATGCCGCCGGGAGCTTGCGTCTCAGGGTTCAAAGTGCTCATGAAAAACTTCGGGTTGCTCTTCATTGTGTCACAGGAGCCTGTAATATAGCCGACGTGGGATCCCCTGCTGAAATGGGCCTTCGAGGGCCCCGATGGTTCCTCCGTTTTGAGGACTTTGTATGGCTGACGCTGTTCTCGGCGCTAGCGATTTTCAACACGGAAAAGAACTACCCGGCCATCATCATTCTGGTGGTGCTCGCCCTGTTTCAGGTGCTTGAGCCGCGAACGAAGGTATTCGGCTCGGCGCGCGGGCAAGTTGTGGCGAGCGCCATTAAGCTGCTGCTGGCGTGGCTGCTGGTGGGCTATGCCGACCCCTTCACAGGTCATTACTATGAAATCCTTTTCGTGCCGGTAATTTCCGCGGCGACGACGCTGGGGCTAGCCGCAACGTTCGCGTTCATTCTTCTGACTTGCGCCTCGTATCTCTCGTTTCTCTTGTTCCCGCACCCGCCTGCGACAGCGGAAGACATCAACATCCTGATTCTGCGCTGCATTTTTCTGTTTGTTGTGGGCTTCCTGGTTTATCAACAGGCGCACGGCAAACGGAAGGAAATGACCCGAACCGAGGAAGCGGCCCGCAACCTGCGAAAAGCGGAGGCCTCGTTACGGCGCAGTGAACGGCGAGCTGCACTGGGACAATTGACCGCCGGGCTGGCGCATGAGTTGCGAAACCCGCTTGGGACCATCAAAGCTTCGGCCGACATGATGACGAGCTCGGCCGGGAGACCCGATGTGATGGCTGAGCTGGCAGGATACATTTCGTCGGAGGTGGATCGGACCAACGCACTGATCTCGCGATTTCTGGATTTCGCCAAGCCGCTGGAGTTGCATCCAACGGTAGCCAATCTGAATGAACTACTGGATGAAGTTCTTATTCAAGTGCAGCCAGGTGCGGAAAAGAGGGGCGTCGAGGTTGAAAAACAAGTCTCAGACAATCTCACATTTCACTTTGATCCGGAGCTATTGCGGCTGGCTCTGCTGAATCTGATTCAAAATGCAGTGCAGGCCTCGCAGCCCGCAGCGCATGTTCACGTGGAGGCCGAGGCGTTGGCGGAACAGGTGGTTGTGCGCGTGACCGATGAGGGAGCGGGCATTGCCTCGGAACATCTGGAAAGCATCTTTAATCCATTTTTTACGACTAAGCCGGACGGTGTCGGTCTGGGGTTGGCTCTGGTCTCGAAGATCGTGGATGAGCATCAAGGGCGGATTTCGGTTCGCAGCGAAGTGGGACACGGAACGACTTTTGAGGTGACGATTCCACGGCAAGAGGCATAACCGCAGTCTGTCGTGCGCGAACCTAGTAGCAGTGAGGCAACCAACGACATGTCCGCGCGCATTCTGATCGTGGAAGACGAAGAGAAACTCCGGCGCGTGATCCAGCTTCACCTGACCACGGCGGGCTTCGACGTGGATACGGCGGCCACGGCTGAACAGGCACTCCCGTTTGTGAACCTGGCGGATCTGATCATCACGGATCTCCGGCTGCCTGGCATGACGGGCATGGCGTTGATTCAAGAAGCGCAGGCGCGCGGCAGTTTAGCGGGCGTGATTGTGATGACGGCGCATGGTTCCGTGGAATCGGCCGTTGAGGCGATGAAACTGGGTGCGGCGGACTTCTTACAGAAACCCTTTTCGCTGGACCACCTGACAACCATTGTCCAAAAGGCGCTTGCCATTCACGCTTTAAAGATAGAGAATCGCCGGCTGCGTGACGAACTTGACCAGCGCTATCGCTTCGACTCGATTGTGGGCCGTAGCGCGGCGATGCGTGAAATTTTTCAGACCGTAAGCCGCGTGGCGCCCACCCGGTCGACGGTTCTGCTCGCGGGGGAAAGCGGCGTTGGCAAAGACATGAT
>Ga0206891_10092_pt1 | contig 28528 bp, 25 predicted proteins | sample Alteio_BWOrgHeat_55_FD_153246 | JGI IMG/M metagenome (GOLD analysis project Ga0206891, IMG submission 153246) | Enriched cells from forest soil in Barre Woods Harvard Forest LTER site, Petersham, Massachusetts, United States - Alteio_BWOrgHeat_Nextera7 ...
TCGGTTTCCGCCTCGCCTTTCTCCACGATCTGGAGCGTGCGGCGAAGTTCAGTGGCGCTTGCTCCTGAATCGTCTTCAACCTGAACGATCTGGGAGCTGAGCGACTTCAATTCCTTCTTAATACCGGTCGCGGCGGGCGACTCGGCAATCGTGGGTTGTTCTAGCCTGCGCTGGAGACGGGCAATGTCACGCTCCAATGGACGCAAATGGTCGACGGTGGAGCGCAAGACCCCGCTCAGAGACCGCTGGAAGTTCCCGGTGAATTGAAGTTCGCGGATGATGCGCGAAATACAAATCATCAGTCGCGCATATTCAAAACGCAGCTTGCGGTGCTGTTTAGGCTTTAATCCGCGCGGCGTGGCGGCCAGCTTCTGTTGAACGACTTGTGCTTTCCGAAAATGCTTTTCGATCTCGTTCATCGCCGTCAGGTATTCTTCGCGGAGGGGTCCGATCAAATCCTGCTCTTCGGCCGGGTTTTGCAGTTCGGGTGCTTGCAAGACTTCCAGAATGTTGACACCGCCGCGTTCGATCGGATGGCGTAGCTCAAGAAGTCGGCGGATGATAAGGCGTGAACGTGAAATCGCTTTGCGGACCGCGCCCTGCCCGCGTTCAATCCGCTTAGCCAGCTCTATCTCCCCTTCTCTTGTAAGTAGGGGAACCATGCCCATCTCGCGAAGGTAGACGCGAACTGAATCGTTGCTCTTATCTAGGGCGCTTGCGGAGAGATCGAGTTCGCTGAGTTCTTCTGCGTCGTCGCCTTTTTTATCGAAGTCTTTGGGTTCGCCAAGCAGATCAACCGGGCCGGCGTCAAGATCGGCGATCAGATCGATGTCATCTGCCGCAGCCAGGTCGTCGCGGACAATACCATTGACATGGTCCTCTAAAGCGAAGCTCTTTTCGTTGCCGTCTTGCATGAACCGCCCTCTATCAATTCATCGTGCTGGCAATTGGCGAGCGGCTGACCTGATTAGAGGCGCCATTCCGCGAGACCCCAGGACTAGCCCACTTATCCCCTTCGATTCCTCATAGTACAACACGCTAGTACTTTACGAGGATGCTCGTTGATGCCTATTTAACTCATCGGTCAGCCGCATTACCTCTTCGATGTTGCCTTCCTTTTCAAGCGCTCGGATCCGCCGTTTCATTTCGTTCCGCTCCGCCTCGAGCTGTTTCAACTCCAATTTCCGGATGCAATCCAGCGCTTGAACAGTTGAGGTTTCCGGATCGGAGGTTGTTTCAGAAAAAGCGAGTTGTTCGAGGATTCCCCGCGCCCGCGGATCAACCCTCTCCAGCAGACTATCGAGCGAATACGGTGTGTTCTCGCGCTCCAATGCCAGAAGAGCGTCGAAAGCTGGGGCCAGCGTGAACATTCCTGTCTTGTGCAGTTGCGCCGAATCATCAAGTTGTGCAAGATACGGCAATACAGCAGCGCGTGCTTCCGCGCTGTGCAGCAGGGCATTCAAAAGTAGCCGCTCCGTGGGTGGCAGGCTTAAGGTTAGATCGGGAGGACGGGTTGGCACGCCGACTGCCGAACGCCGCGCGAATCGTTCCCGCACCATGTCCTTGTCAATATTCAAACTCTGGGCAACTTCGTTGGCGATCTCGGCGCGCTCCAGCCGGTCATGCACCTGCTGGATGGCTGGCCACAAATATTGGAATGCATCGACACGGCCCTCAGCGGTCGTCATGTCGAACTTTTCCTTGGCGCGGTCCGACAGCCAGGAGAAGTATCGAGGCGCAGCGGCGCACAGCGATTGATATCGCTCCACTCCCTGCTGCGCGATGAACTCATCAGGATCAAGGCCCCCCGGTAACGCAAGCACCTTGACTCGCAATCCTTCTGCCAAAAGCAGGTGAATCGATTTTTCGGTCGCGGCCACGCCTGCTCTATCAGGATCGAGATTGATAATCACCTGTCCCGTGCTGGCGCTCCCGTGCGCAATCTGGCGCTTGATGATGCGAACCTGCTCATTGGTCAGCGCGGTGCCACAGATTGCCACCACCTCAGAAAGCCCAGCGGTTGCAACGCCTATCGCGTCCATATACCCTTCAACCACAATCATGCGGTCCAGCTTTCTGGCGGCAATTTTGGCGCGGTGCAGGTTGTAGAGCACCAGGCTCTTGTTATAGAGAGGCGTTTGCGGCGAGTTCAAATACTTCGGATTGTCATCGGGCCGCAGCGCTCGCCCGCCGAATCCAATCACGCGGCCGGACTCATTGTGAATCGGAAAGATAATGCGCTGGCGAAATCGATCCCGAAAGGTTCCATCCTCGCGGTGAATGACCAAGCCCGCTTCTTCGAGAATCGCGGGATCGTAACTCTTCAGCCGCTGCAGCAGTTGCTGGCCGGACTGATCGGCAAGACCCAATCGAAATGATCGGGCCGTATCCGTGGTTACTTTTCGTCCCTCAAGATACTGGCGCGCCACGGCGCCTTGCGGTGAATAGAGATTAGCCTCGAAGATGCCGGCGGCCTTGTCATGGACTTCGAAGAGCGTCTCACGTCGTTGCTCGACCGGATCGTGGCTCTGGGCGCGCTCAGGAATAGGGATGCCGTAGCGCTCCGCTAACGTCTTCACCGCCTCGGGAAACGTCAGGCTCTCGGTCTTCTGGACAAAGCTGAAGACGTCGCCGGCTTCCTGACAGCCGAAGCACTTATAGTACTGATGGTCAGCGTTAACGCTAAAGGAAGGTGTCTTCTCCACATGGAACGGGCAAAGACCCACGTAGCGCGGCCCGGCTCCGGAACGCTTCAGGCGAATGTGCGCCCCAATCACGTCCACAATATTGAGCTGGCTCTTCAGCGTGTCCTTAAAATCCATGTGCTGTTAGAGAAGGGGCGATCTTAAGGTACCAAGCGACTAGGACCGGGGGGAGATCTCAAGCGTATCAGGACCGACGTACTTCTGTTTCCGTCAATTCTGCCCCCCTCAACAAATCAAACCCTGATAGTTTGGAGGGGATATGAGTGCCGATAATTTAATGGTGGCATTGTGCTGTTTGGCGATGGTCGCCCTCTTCTTCAAGCGCGGGTCTGTGGATGCCTTGAACGAAATTATTGAGAACTTGGTCAATAACTTCCGGGGCGGTCCTCCAACTCCGATGCATCCTTCGCCCGCCAATGACAGTGCTCTGCTACGCGCCCGCCGCCGAAGAATTACGAATTGGCATCTGTAGCCCTTACATCCGCTAAAAACGAAGCCGCCGGAGCACGAAGCTCCGGCGGCTGTGTCGAACTCATCAGTGACCGTATGGACTAGTCGCCCATCGCGCCGACTTCTTCCTGCGCTTCCACCTTCTTCGCGGGGGCCGAGCCAATGCCGCCGTTCATGAGGTTGGCGATGGGAACGAAGCCTTCCAGACGCTTCTCACCAAGAACCTGCTCGCGGTAGAGTTGCATCATGCGCTCGTTTTCCATCTTCTGCTTCAGGGCTTCGTCACGTTTGCGAGTCTTTTCCTCGCGAGCGGTCTTGGCGATGCCCAGATCATCCAGATCCTTCTGCAGGCCGTGGTTAACATCCGCTTCACGCAGCACCAGATGATGTTCGTGCGGATCCAGAGGCACAGCCTTGTTACCAGCGAAGATTTCGTGTCGCCCATGCTCTTCGTACCACTTGGTGAGCGTCGACGTCATGTGCATCTTTTCGATGATGTTGCGCCAGCCCACGCCGGTGTTGTATGCGCAGAAGCTGATTTCGCCTTCCTGCGTGGCGTAAGGGATGATGCACTGCTCGGTCCTACGGAAGTCGTAGTTGAACAGATCCTGGAACCACATGCCGGCAACGAATAGGAAGTTCCAACGATCGGCGCGGCGCTTTTCGATATCACCAAGAGTGCGGTCACCCGATACCTTGCCGTAACCGCCCGTGCGGGCCTTCTTGCTCATACCGAAGCATTTGTCAAACTTGGCTACCATATCGGTCAGCTTGAAGTGCGTGGGAGCCTTAAAGGGATCGTAATTGCGTAGCAACGCCAGCGTAATACCGACAACCGAGAGGAATCGGCCGCGGGCTGCGTCGTTGATGTGGGCGATGTCCTTCACCAAGCGTTCCGCATTGAGAAACGCTGTCACCGGAACGTATTCTTTGGTTTCCTTATCGCACATGATGGCCATGCCGATCCCGCAGTTCGGGTGGCAGCCGCAGGAGACCTGACCCCATTCAGCGGCCGGTCCATGGATCAAATCAGCAAAGTCGCTAAAGGTGGACATGAACGAGATAGGGAACCAGTCGCGGACCGGCTCGCCGATGCCAGTCTGGTTCTTCACGTCATGTGCCAAGTGCGACAGCGTATAGCGCTGCGCCTTCCGGCGCTCATCGGTGACCGCTTCGTCGCGGCCAGTGAACGAGACCGGCTGGAACGAGAGGAAGGGAATCTTCTTCGGATTGTCGAGAGCGAAGCGGACTACTGAGCCCACTTGCTCATTATTGATGCCGTTGATGATGGTGATCACTGGCACAATATCGACGCCGTTTGACCACAGATTTTCGATGGCTTTGATCTTCACATCAAAAAGATTGCCTACCGCGCGGTGAGAATTCGCCAGGTTCCCAACGCCATCGAATTGCAGATAGGCATAGCGCAATCCGGCCTCGGCTGCCGCTTTGCAAAATTCCGGACTCTTGGCAAATTCGATGCCATTAGTGGCGGCCTGCACGCTGTTGTAACCAACCTTGCGGGCATAGCGAACGGCGTCAAGGAAGTAAGGGGACAGGGTCGGCTCACCGCCGGAAAATTGCACTGACATCTGCCGGCGTGGCTTGATCGAGATCGCGTTGTCCAGGAGCGTTTGAATATCCTGCCACGAAAGCTCATGGACAAAGCCAACTTGGTTGGCGTCCATGAAGCAGGGGTCGCACATCATGTTGCATCGGTTGGTCAGGTCGACCGTCAACACAGACCCGCGCCCGTGCGTGATGGTGGACGATCCGTGATTGTGGAGCTTGTCGTCGTTATGGGCGCGAATGTCGCGGCCCGGGAAGACATCTTCCAGGTGCTTTGAGAACGCCGGGTCCATCGACATGAGGTCTTCAAAAACCCCGTGCTTCGGGCATTCCTTCGTCATCAGGATCTGGCCGTCGCGCTCGATAATCTTGGCCTTGATCTCACCAACCGGCTCGTTCAGCAGGATCTTGTAATCGATCTCGCCGTCGACAATCTTCTTGCGAATTTCGGGAATGCACTTAGGACAGAGCGAATCGGTCTCGCGCGGCCAGCCCAGTGGCGGCTTTGACTTCTCGTAGCTCTTCAGAAGTGGCTTGTCTGACCACCTCGGGGTGAACGATGGATTCTGGTTGACCTGGTTGAGACGATCAAAGATCGTCCATGCCGCATTTGCCGCTGTTGTGACCGCTTTTTCTACGTACTTGATTGGTTTTTGCATTCGCGATTTGACCCGTTGTTACAACCACTTGGCTCCGAGAGCTCTCCCCTTGGAATCGTTACAACGTAATACCCAAAGTATAAGGACAGGGGACGCCCCCCGTAACTGAAACAAATTGAACAGCAATGTAACGGGGTTGACTGGCGAAATCATGATGTCAACGGCAACGGCCAGAGCCCCAACGAAGCTTTACAATCAGTGGTTTAGCGGGGCAACCCTGGCCACCAACTGTCACCGCCTGGCCGAGTAATTTACCAAGCACGATAGAAACCGTCGCGTTCGGCCACCTGAACCTGCACTCCATACATTTCAGACAACACGCCGACAGTGAGAATCGATGCCTTCGGGCCATCCCGGTACACCTCCCCGTTTCTCAGCAATATCACCCGCTCGATCTCCGGAATAATGTCGTCTAAGTGATGCGTCACCAGGACAATGCCGGTGCCTTCTCGTGCCAGTGATCGTAAATGCGCGCGAACCTCGTGCAGGCCGGCTAGATCGAGGCTGGTAGTTGGCTCATCCAGTATGAGAGTTCCTGGCCGATGGATCAGCGCTCGTGCAATCAGCAGGCGCCGGGCCTCCCCGGACGAAAGTTCATCCAGCCAGCGATCGCCAAGCGCCAGCACGTCCAGTTGCTTCATGGCCGCGGCAGCAGTGGCTTCCATTTCAGCCGTCACGCGGTGGTTCGGCCCGATGCCAATGCTTCCGAAGAAGCCGGAGAGAACCAGTTCCCGGCCGGTAATATCGCGCGAGGCTTGAGCCATAAGGTCGTTCGAGACGACCCCGAGAAGCGACCGCAGTTCAAAGATGTTCCACACCGTGTCGCCCAAAATTCGAAACGACGTCTCCGGATGTAGCAGAGGGTAGCATTCGCGGGTAATGGTTTTAATGAGGGTCGATTTTCCGCACCCGTTGGGCCCGAGAATGGCTACGTGTTCGCCGGCGGGGATGGTCAGCGTGAGGCGATTGAGAACCCGCCGTTCGCCCCGCTGGACGGAAACATTAATCAGCTCAAGAAGCGGTGGGGTACTAAAAGACAAGGAAGCTACGAAGGTAGCATTCCGAGGACTTTCATCCCGGCCCTTCTCAGACAATCGGCTTCAACGCCCAAGACCCCTTTGGTTCCAGGGCCAATCCATGCACTAATGAGACATGTCCGCCTCGTTGCAGAGAGCTCCTTTGAACTCCGAACAGGTCACTGCCATTGCTCACGAGTGCGGATTCGAGCTGGCCGGGATCGCGGCCGCCGTGCCGCCCGATGACTATGCCCGCTTCGATTCCTGGCGTTCAGCCGGACACGCGGCGGAGATGGCATACCTTACCGATCGCCGCGGCGACGTGCGTAGCGACCCGCATCACCTGATGGCGTCAGCCCGAAGCATCCTCTGCGTTGGAAAGCTATACAACACGTCCGCCCCTTATTCGATAGCGTTCTTCAATACCACAGCGCGCAACGCGCACGGCTGGGTTTCGCGCTATGCCTGGGGGGACGACTATCACGACGTGATGCGCACCCAACTGGAGCGGGTAGTGAATCGTCTGCGCGAAGAATCGCCGCATCCATTTGAATCACGCATCTGCATCGACACCGCACCACTCCTCGAGCGCACATACGCGCGCTCCGCCGGCCTGGGGTGGATCGGCAGAAATACCTGCCTCATCAACCAGCAAAGCGGCTCTTGGTTCTTCCTGGGTGAAATCCTGCTCTCACTCGATCTGTCTCCAGGCACTCCGCCTCCTGATCGATGCGGCACTTGTACTCGCTGCATCGAGGCGTGCCCGACCGCGGCCCTCGTCCCAACTTCTGAAAACGGAACGTTCACCTTGGATGCAGCTCGATGCATCTCTTACCTCACTATTGAAAAGCGTGGCGCGTTCACCGATGCTGAGCGCGAGGCTCTCGGCGAACATCTGTTTGGCTGCGACATCTGTCAGGATGTCTGCCCTTGGAACACCAAAGCACCCGTCACCACCGATTCAGCCTTCGATGCCCGGCACTATGCACCCCCACTCGCCTCACTCGTCGCCCTCAGCGATGACGACTTTCGCTGCTTGTTTCGCACATCGCCGCTTCGCCGCACAAAACACGCGGGCCTGGCGCGAAACGTCGCGGCGGTCACTGCCAACCAGACGCGGACAGCCGAAGCGCCCGGCGACTAGCCGTATGGGGCATCTGTCAGACAATGGGACCAGCTGATGAGCTTTCCCCGTTTCAAGCTTCGTGCCATATTGTCGCTGGCCTTTTGCCTATCATTACGAGCTTCAGCAGGCCCGACCGCCGAATGGCGTCTGATCGATCCCCTGACTCAGCGGGGTTGGGAGCATTTCTACAACAATGAGTTCGACGAAGCAGTAGCCGATTTCGAAAAGGAAGTGACTACCCGTCCGGATGACCCCGAAGCATGGAATCACCTCGCTCAGGGAGTCCTCTACCTGGAGATGGACCGCAATGGAGCCCTCGAAAGCCAGCTCGTTACGGGAAACAATCCTTTCTTGCGCCGCGCCAAGCTGGAAATCTCACCTGAGGACAAAACGCGCTTCTTGAATGCTTTGGCCAAGGCCACCTCTCTTTCACAAGCGCAACTCGAGAAGGATCCCAAAAATATTCAGGCGCTGTATGCGCTCAGCGTCGTGCAAGGCTTGCGATCGAACTATCTTTTCCTGGTTGAGAAGGCCTGGGTAGATGCGCTGAAGGCCGCCTCCTCCGCGCGAAAATTCAGTAATAAAATTCTCGAGATCGATCCGACTTTCGTCGACACCAATATTGTGCAGGGGCTCGACAACTACATCGTCGGAAGCCTGCCCGTTTACATGCGCGCTCTCGGCTTTGTGGCAGGAGTTCACGGTGATCGCGAAGCCGGAATCAAGGAACTCCAGATGGTTGCTGACCGGGGCATCCTCAGCAAGTGGGACGCGCGGATTCTTCTGGCCGCCATCTATCGCCGCGAGCGCCGTTCCCAGGACGCAATCCCCCTCGTCAAGGGCTTGGCAGAACGCTTCCCTCGAAATTACCTCTTTCCCCTTGAACTTGTCCAAATGTATAGCGATGTCGGGAACAAGGACGCCGCTCTCGCTACCCTCGCCGACGTCGAGCGAAAAAGGAAGGACGCGATGGCCGGCTACAAGCGGCTCCCCGAGGAGAAGATTCTTTATCTCCGGGGCAACGTTTTGTTCTGGTATGACGACTTTGGAGCGGCGCTGACCAATCTCCAGCAAGCCACGTCGAACGTGGAAAACCTAGACCTCGGGACTGCGCAGCTCGCGTGGTTCCGGCAGGGTCAGACGCTCGATCTTCTGAACCGCCACCAGGAGGCAATCCCCGCCTACCAGCAGGCCGCCAAAATCTCTACTCAATCCGACATCGGCAACGAAGCGAAGGGGTATATCTCAAATCCATACCATCGAAAAGTCAATCGCCTCCCAACCGAGAAGCACGGTTGAATTGAACCATGGTGCGCTATCAGTAAGCTCACTTAAAGCCATCGGTAGCCGCACTCCCTCTCTCGAGTGCAATAACCTGTTCACTGAACAACATTTGTGCGGTATCTTTGTATGTTAATGAAACCGCTGACTGCCATCGCCGACATCGGTAATAAATCCGTGCTTTATGGACAGGTGCACCAACAGCTGTGCAGCTTGTTAAGGGGCGAGTCCGATCCGATCGCAAACTCTGCAAACACGGCCTCCTTGCTTTTTCATCTGCTGCCCGAAGTCAACTGGGTGGGCTTTTACTTTCTCAGGGACGGCGAACTCGTGATGGGTCCGTTCCATGGAAAGCCCGCCTGCACCCGAATCAAGCTGGGTGAAGGTGTCTGCGGCAAGGCTGCCGGGGAACAAAACACGACCATCGTGCCGGATGTCAGCGCGTTTCCCGGTCACATCGTTTGCGATACGGCCTCAAAGTCTGAGATTGTGGTTCCCCTGCTGAGCTGGGGCAGCCTCATCGGTGTTCTGGATGTAGACAGCCCCGCGCTCAACCGATTCGACGAGGAAGATGCCGAAGGTCTCGAGATTGTCGCCTCAATCCTCCTCGATACCTTCTCAACTGATCAACTTCCTGATTTAAGCGACGAAGCCGCGACCGCCTAGCCCCCAAACCATCCAAGATCCCTTGAGAACGATGCGCGGAGCCAGCGGAGCTACGACCAGTTCTACCAACGTCAGCGCATCCCAGCCCTACGGCACGTACTGATTCAAATAACGGCGGGCCATCACGAACCCAACCTTGTAAGGCTCGCTGAAGTCGGGACCCGGATTCTCATCCGCGCCATATAAATCGTCTTCGTGTTCCACGCTCATCGCGCCCTGATAGCCCCTCTCCTGCAAGACACCGAAGAACTCGTTCCACCGTATCGACCCGAGACCGGGAATGCGATACTGCCACCACTGCTGGTCATTCACCGGATCGATGCCGCCCGATTGCAAGGCTTCCGGGAAAATCTGCGTGTCCTTCAAATGCACGTCGTAGATCTTGTCGGCGTAATCGTGCGCGACTTGAATTGGGTTCATGAACTGACGGACGAAGTGCGAGGGGTCGAACTGCAAGCCGACATAGGGCGAGCCATTGAACGCATGGAACAGCGCGTCATATCCCACCGGGCTGGTCGCCAGGTTTGGCCCTTCCGGCCACGGCTCCCAACAAATGCGAACCTTGTTCTTCTCACACAGCGGGAAATATTTTTCGTTATAAACCCGGGCAATCTCATCGATCTGCTTGGGGAAGGGAAGTGCTTTATTCTTCCCCGACATCGCGCCAATGTGCGAAACATTCAAACGTCCGGCTAGTTCGATAGCCTTCTGGAAAAAAGCGTTCTCGGCGTCCCGTTTCCCGGCGTCAGCCGAGATGTGATTCTGCGTCACCTGCAACGCGGAGACATGCATTCCATTTGCTTTCAGAGTACTTTTTACTGACTCCACTTGGGCATCGGTGATCTTTGCGGCATCCAGAGTCGATCTGGGCCCACACCCCAAAATCATGTTGTTATAGCCTTGGGCCTTGGCAAACTCGACGTTCGCAGGCGTAAATGGCCCAAGAATTCCAATAAGAGGCTTCCACTCCGTATGGGCCGCTTTCATCTTCATGGTCGCCGCAGTGACAACCAATGAACTAACCAGGGTTCTTCGCGTCATGAGTAGAAGCATATACGACGCGTCCATCGCGAGCGAGGATTGGGTAAAGCTTTCAGATCTCACTCAGGATTTCGAAGGGCTATGACACGCCAATCCACGCTTACTTAGCGTTGCGGTTCGCCGTTTCGGCGGCTAACTTCAGCTGCTTGTTCGCTTGGTCCAGAAGGTCTTTCGCTTTCTGGGCATGACCTTGCATGTCGAATTCATTAGCCTGTTGCGCGGCCACGATCTTTTGAAATGCCTGATCGCTCAATCGTTGGGCCGCCGCAAGATTTGGATGTCGGTTGGGATTGACGTTATGCACGGGCTGGCCCATGAAGGAACCTACGCCGAGCACAACGATTCCAAGAACTGTCAAGATCCAGGTTAGCTTTTTCATGCGATGGATTGTACGCGTAACACACAGTTTCAGCAAGACAAAAAAAGCCCAGACGAACCCTTACTCTTTTCGCGGGCCAACAACCGTCAATGCCCCCGATACACTAAAGACTGTGGGATCGATCATGCCAGCCGGCGTTGAGCCCAGTGCCGCCCGTTCTTGCGGCCATTGCGGCGAGCCCCTTGAACCTCTTTCGGTAATCTGTCCGCGATGCCGACGCCTCGTTTACAGCGACCGCCTCAAGAGCATTGCCAATCAGGCCGCATCCTCATACTCATCCGGGGACCGCGAAGGGGCGCGCAGGGCCTGGGCGTCGGCGCTTGCTCTGGTTCCACCAAGCTCTTCTCAAGCAGATGCCATCCAGCGAACCATTCAGCAACTCGATCGGGAGATCGCCGCTGGGCCCGCAGGCTCGCTTCGAACGCAACTTGGCCCCCCGCCGCAGGAGGTGCCATCCTGGGCCAAACGTCTTGGCCCCTTAGGCCCTGTGGTCCTTCTCATTCTGAAGTTCAAATGGCTGCTGCTGTTCGTCGGTACAAAAGCCAAGTTACTGCTGCTTGCCCTTACAAACTTCAAAATGATCATCAGCATGGCCGCGTTCATCGGGCTGTACTGGGCCCTTTTTGGTTGGTGGTTCGCCGTCGGCTTTGTCGGCTCCATCTTCATCCATGAGATGGGCCATTACGTCACCGTGCGCCGCTACGGATTTGCTGCCGAAGGACCCGTCTTTCTGCCGGGCCTCGGCGCCTACGTGCGCTGGCACGGCATTAACGTCGATCCCGTGGTTCGATCGCGTATATCACTTGCGGGGCCGCTCTTCGGCTTATTCGCCTCGATTGCTGCTTACGGTATCTACTTTGCCACTGGCCAAGCCGTTTGGATGGCAGTCGGTCATGTGGGCGCCTATATTAATCTGTTTAATCTGATCCCGGTAGCCATCTTTGACGGAAATTCCGCGATGACCCCTCTCGGCCGCCAGCACCGGTTAGCAGTCCTCATCACATCACTGGCGATGCTTTTCATCACCAGCGAGTTTATGTTTCTGTTTATCGCACTCGGCACTGGCTATCGTACGTTCTTTTCACATGATTTTCCAGAGAAGGGAAGTGACAGTACCGCCTATTACTACATTTCCCTCCTCGTGGTTCTCGGCTTGCTCTCCTGGTATGGGGTACATTCAGCCGGTGGTCTTCGTGCGGATTTAACGTAGGCTCAATTAAGGACCGAGCGTCGACAAACAAGATGCCGTAACTCCCGCAGGCGAGTCTTGGGAGTTGCTCCAGTATCCTGTCAGCCTCATATGATAATCTCTGTCATCCGCCTTTTAATGAAGGCGCCTCCCCGTCAGAGGTTTCCTTTGTCTGAATAGCTAGACGTTTTAAGCCTTGGACCTCTATGACTTCCATTGGTTCATTGAATCCTTTAGATTCACCGGCCTTTGCAAATTACTTTCTTGACGCCGCTTACGATGAGATGTTCTCGTCTGGCGGAGCGGTACGCCCCCCCTACGCCCCGCTGATTGAAAACTTCCTCGCCATGTCCCAGGACGAGCTGAAGCGCCGGAAACACTCGGCAGACGTCTCGTTCCTGAATCAAGGCATTACCTTCACGGTCTACGGACGCAACGAAGGCACTGAGCGCATTTTTCCTCATGACCTGTTGCCACGCCTCATCACTCATTCCGAGTGGTTGCACATTGAAAAGGGACTCACCCAGCGCATTACGGCACTGAACCTCTTTCTGCGCGACATCTATCACGAAGGACGCATTCTGGCCGACGGTATCGTGCCTCGCGAGCTCGTCTTCAGCTGTAAGCACTTCCGCCGCCAGATGCGCGGATTGCAAGTGCCACGCAATGTCTACATCGCGGTGGTTGGAACCGATCTCATTCGGTTGCAGACCGGCGAGTTCGTAGTGCTTGAAGACAACTTGCGCGTACCCAGCGGCGTCTCCTATATGCTCACCAGCCGCATGGTGATGAAGCGCATCTTCCCGCAGCTTTTTCGCCGCTGCCACGTGAGGTCAATTGAACACTATTCGCAGTCATTGCTGTCAACGCTGCGCTCGCTAGCGCCCGAAGGCCGCCCGGAACCCACCGTCGTCGTCCTCACCCCGGGCGTTTTCAACTCCGCCTACTTCGAACATGCCTACCTGGCACGCCAGATGGGCATTGAACTCGTGGAAGGGCGCGATCTGGTAACCCACGACAACATCGTCTACATGCGGACCACCAACGGATTGCGGCGCGTCGATGTCATCTATCGGCGCATCGATGACGACTTCGTCGATCCTCTCGCCTTTCGCAGTGAGTCTACGCTCGGTGTTCCCGGATTATTTAACGCCTACCGCGCCGGCAACGTCACCCTGTCAAATGCCCTTGGCAACGGTGTCGCGGATGACAAGGCCCTCTACGCCTACGTGCCACAAATCATCAAGTACTACCTCGGCGAAGATCCGGTGCTGAACAATGTCGAGACCTATCTCTTGACTGATCGTGCCCAGCGTCAGCATGTTCTGGCCAACCTTGACAAACTGGTAGTTAAAGCCGTCGGCGAGTCGGGTGGATATGGCATGCTGATCGGGCCTCACAGTTCGGCCGAGCAGAGGGAAGACTTTGCCAGACAAATTGAAGCCGACCCGAGAAACTTCATCGCCCAACCGACTCTGAATTTCTCCCGTGCCCCTTGTCTCATTGATGAGCATCTGGAGCCCCGCCACGTCGATCTCCGCCCCTATGTCCTGTTCGGCGACAAGGTCACCATTGTCCCCGGCGGTCTCACCCGCGTCGCGCTGAGGAAAGGCTCGTTAGTCGTGAACTCATCGCAAGGCGGTGGCAGCAAAGATACCTGGGTCTTGAACGAGTAGGAACCGGCAACCACATTTCTATGCTTTCCCGAGTTGCAGACAGCCTTTATTGGATGACGCGTTACCTGGAGCGTGCCGAACATACAGCGCGGCTCATCGACGTGAACCTCACGCTAATGCTCGATGAGTCGCCGCTCAGCGCAGACCGCCGCTGGCAGCGTGTCCTCATGGGATTAGGCAATCCACCGGACTTCGTTTGGAACGGCGATGCCGATGCCCTGGCCAACCTCATCACCTTCGATGCCTCTAATCCGTGTTCCATCCGGTCCTGCATTATGTTGGCTCGCGAAAATGCGCGGCAGGTGCGTGAACAGATTTCAAGTGAGCAGTGGCAACAGTTAAATCGGCTCTACCATGAAGTCACTAGATCCTATTCCGGCAATATGACCGATACTCAACCATCGGAATTCCTGCAGGCTGTCATCACAGGATCTCACCTCTTTCAGGGCGTCACCGACTCCACCATGAACCACGGCGAAGGCTGGCGCTTTATCCAGTTAGGCATGTATTTGGAGCGCGCATCCGCCACCCTTGTTCTTCTTAGCGTGTATACCCAGGAATTCTGGTCTCAACCCGACGGCAACATGGAGGGCAACGAATATTTGGAATGGATCGGTTTATTGCGCTCCTGTACGGCCTTTGAGGCCTATCGCAAGGTTTATACGAACGACGTTAATCCGGAGCGCATTTTGGAGTTTCTTCTGCTCAACGAGGAGAATCCGCATGCTGTCCGCCACGCCATCGATTGCGTGCAAGCGGCGCTTGAAGCGATTCAGGGCGAGGCAGGGAAGCGCCGGGCCGCCCCGCTGCGTCGGATCGCGGGTCGTCTTCAGGCAGCGCTCCAATTTGGACAGGTTCCGGAGATCATTGAACAGGGTGTTGGCACCTATTTAAAAGACATTCTGCGCCAATGCGAGGAAATTCACACGAATATTTATCAAATCTACATCCACTATTCAATCGAAACGGCGTTGGCCGGTTGATGCCCCGTCTACTGCACCGCGAGCACAAGCAAGAGCGTCACGAAGCGATCTCAAAAACATGTTCTACACCATCCGGCACCTAACTAAATTCCGCTACAAGTCCTCCATCACCGAGAGCGTCATGGAGACCCGTATGCATCCGCGTAGCGACGGCAACCAGCGCTGCCTCACGTTTCACCTATCCGTCAGCCCGCGCTGCCGCGTCATCTCATACCGCGATCATCTTGGCAACAATATTCACCACTTTGACATTCCCGGGTTACATTCCCAATTGGTTATCGTCGCCGAATCGCTGGTAGATGTTCAGCCCGCCCCTGTACCCGGCCCATTGCTGGGCGTCGATTCATGGGAAGAGCTCGACGCCATGGTGAGCGCCGGCGACTATTGGGAATTTCTCCTGCCAAGTGAGTACGCCCAGCCAACCGATGTCCTCATCGAGTTCCGCGAAGCCTTGAACATAACCCGTCGGGAAGATCCGCTCACGTTGCTGCATGAGATCAACGACAAGCTCTACTCGCACTTTGATTACGTCCCGCAAAGCACGCGCGTTGACAGTCCCATTGATGAAGCCCTGAAATCGAAGAAGGGCGTTTGTCAGGACTTCGCGCACGTCATGATAGCCCTGGTCCGGAGCGTGCAAATCCCCTGCCGCTATGTAAGCGGATACCTCTACCACCGCACGCAGGATCAGGATCGTTCGGCCGAAGGCGCAACTCATGCCTGGGTTGAGGCCCTCCTGCCTCATATGGGCTGGGTCGGCTTCGACCCGACGAACAGGCTCCTTGCCGGCGAGCGCCACATTCGTACGGCCATCGGCCGGGATTATGCCGATGTTCCACCTACGCGGGGTATCTACCGCGGCCAGACCGCCAGTGAATTGAGCGTTGCTGTCCGCGTAGCCCCCTCCGAGGCCCCGCCGCCACTCGATCGGGAATTGCCAATTCCGGAAGATTGGTCGATTCTCGTCGAAAAGGCCCAGGAGCCGCCAACTCCGTTACACCCGCCTCGCGTGCTTCATCAACAGCAACAACAGCAGTAGTTTCGGCCAAACTGGCCCTCATCCCTTTCAGGCATACCTCGGGAGGGGTCCAATTTTAACTCCCTGTTAGACTAGGGAAATCCCCAGTTTGGGGCTAGATTTTGTCACCATCCCCCTCGCTTTTGCACCTATAGTTTAGGAACGGGATACTTTCTAAATCGCTGCCTATTCGTCCAATTCACCTAAGTTCGCTTCACCCTAAGGAGTATATGTTTAACACGAGCGCCATCGCCCCCATGCAGGCTCATTCAAATGTCGACCCAATGCAGCAGCCTGCAAAGCCACGCATATTTCTGGCCGATGATCATTACTTGGTCATGGAAACCCTTTCAGTGTTGCTGGCGCCAGAGTTTGACATCGTTGGTGTAGCCACTCCCGGTCAATCGATCGTTGAAGAAATGACTCGCCTTCAGCCCGACGTCATCATTCTCGACATTACGATGCCTCAGGTCAGCGGATTGGACCTTTGCCGCACAATCCTCGAAACTGCGCCGCAAACCAAGATTGTTTTCCTCACCATGCACACCAGTCGCATCACCGTGAAAGAGGCTTTCCGCGTCGGCGCATCCGCTTATGTCGTCAAGAGTTGCGGCTCGAAGGAGCTTGTTACCGCATTAACCACAGTTCTTAGCGGCGGCACCTACATTTCCCAGGAACTGCAGGAGTCGCTTTCAAAGCCCGACGCAGAGGAACTATCGGAACGCCAAGTAGAAGTGCTTCGGCTCATCGCGCAAGGCTTCAGTGCCAAACAGATTGCCTTCCGCTTGAACATTTCTTCGCGGACTGCAGAGTTCCACAAGAACTCGATCATGGATAAGCTAAAATTGCGAACGACCGCGCAGCTAACGCGCTGGGCCATGGAACACGGCCTAAGCGCATAGCGCTCCCTAGCCCCCGGCTTCCACTAGACCAGGCACTGTAAACTGACGACTGAGTAGAAAAAGTCATCCAGATCCACCGCCTTTGTCATAAACTGATCTGCTCCCAGACTCCTTGCCAGGTTGCGGTCCACGTCGGATGAAGATGACGTAAACACCACAATGAAGCACCCCCGGAGGTTTGGTTCCTCTCGAAGTTGCTTAAGCACCTTGCTGCCGTGCATAAGGGGCAGATTCCAATCTAGAAGCACCAGAACACTCGCGTTCAAGTCCTGACGCGTCCGTTTCAGCGATTCGATAGCCGAGTGTCCATCGTCGTAGCAGATCAGATCATACGGACGGGTCCATAGCTCCAGCGCTTCACGGATCAGCCGTCTGTCGTGCGGGCTGTTCTCAATAACAACAATGCTTACTGTTCCCGGGGAAGTCGTGTTTCCGGCGTTTTCACTTGCGGTTTGAATTTCGGTCATCTTGATGCCTCGGGCAACTCATCCTCAGAGCCGTCATCCGACGTTTCGGGGTGGTGCGCGGGCAGGGTGAAGCTGAAGGTGGTGTTAACGCCAGGTTGCGAATCCACCCAAATCCGCCCACCCGTCCGCTCGACGATCTTTCGGCATGTGGCAAGCCCTATGCCCCTGCCGGGAACGCTGGGATGCAACCGTTGGAATGGCCGGAAGATTTGCCCGCCCCCGCCAGGTTCGATTCCCAGACCCTCGTCCGCCACGCCAAACACCCACACATCGCCTTCGCGGATCGCGCTAATGGAGATTCGCGGAGCCACACCCGGCCGTCTGAACTTAAGACCATTGGACACCAGGTTCTCAAACAGGCAGACTAGCGCGCTATTTTCAACCGCCACGAATGGGAGTTCGCCAATGGAAAATTCCGCCCCGCTACTGATGACTTCCGATCGCAATTTGGCGATGGCTTGATCAACGGCGCGTCTGCTGCTGGTAAGGCTCGACGCATTCAAAGTCTTCCGCCCAACCGCTGTATGTGCCACCAGAGATTCCAGCTGCCCAACCATTTCATCCAGGTTCTTGAGCGCGGTATCGATCATTCGGGCACCGTCCGGACCCAGCGATGGTCCCGAACGTTCACGCACCGCTTCCAGCAGCCACCGGGTACTCGTCAGTGGCGTGGACAGATTGTGTGAGATGGCGCGAGTCAAACGATGTGCGTCTTCCTGCGCCGCTTCAAGCTCGGCGGTGAGAAGTGCCACGCGCTTGTTACCTACCGTCATTGGAAGTAATCTTCAAACCTATCCCTATTATTACTGTTTATTCATCCACGGCCTCTGAGCAAAAACGCTAGGAGCTCCGTCCTAAAGTTTACATAATACTTGTTATCAGCCACTAAATCCCAAAGCGCTTCAACTTTAACTACAAATCCCTTGTCCCTCCACCCCGGTACCGCCGATACTACCCGTAGGGACCGTTTGAAACACGTTCTTTCCTTATGTGCCCCATCTGCGATTCAGTCAACATCAGCCCCTCCAAAAAACGTAAGCTCCGCGACTTCTTCGTGCGGCCGTTTGGGCAGATTCCTTATCGGTGCCGCGATTGCAAGTCTCGTTTCTATATTTCTCAGACGCGCATGAAAGACGCGGAGCGACACCGCGCCTGGCTGTTGTCTGTTCGCGAGCGCGAGGAACAAACAGGCGGTCGCGCTGACAATTCCTCTGAGGCTCTAGCCAACTCCAAGTGAACAGGTAGTTCCTTATTGCGAAGCGGCCCCCGGCGAGCCCTTATCAGGAGTTCCCCGGAATTCTTTAGCCAGCCCAACTAGTTTCGGAACGAGTTCGGGACTCACCGACGCGGTTACCCGCACGCTCTTCTGGTCCGGGGTCACCTCGATTGCGTCGTAAAGCCTCAACATGTCCTGCTGGTCGGGTTTGGTCGAAAGCCGCGCGAAACCAATTACTCCCCGCAGCGCGTCCTTAAGACGCTTCACCCCTTCGTCTGACTTGCAATCGACCAGCGCTTCATACCGGATGCCTTCGTCAATGTGGGCCGACATGTTGAGGCCACTGACATAATCCTGAAAATTCGACAAAATGGAGCTCACATCGTCACGCCCCGCAACCAGGCCAATGCCCGGTAAGCCCTGGGAGTCGACCAGCCACAGCTGGGCGTCCACCGGGATGGTAGTAATCCTCGCTGCCAGTGCCGCTGGAAAAGCAGCCGGATTATTCCGCCGGTCGATCATCGCTTTGAGCGAGGCAAGCCGTCCAGCGGCCGCGACGCCGGGATTCAAAAACGTGACCGCCGATTGCTCATTGCCGACCAACGTGTAGCCCTTGTAGGGGACCCGGTTTTTTCCCAGCGGATCAAGCTTGGGCTCCAGTTCACCAACGGTGAAATGTCCGCGCGCAAACACCATGATGTCGCTAGGCGTTCTGGCGATCACCATCTCCCAGATATCGCGCTGCGGATCGAGTCCGGTCTCTTCCTTGAACTGATCCAGCAATCTCAGCGGGATTAGATCTTGATACTTCTTGTACAGAGGCGTGGCCCGAATCTTTTCCAGTCGCACACCCGCCAGCATGGTAGCGTCAGGCGGGATCAGCGGTGCAAAGGCCGGATCAAAGTACACACCCTTAACCGCATCGCGTCGGCAAGAGGTACCACAAAGCGCGCCTAACAACAGCAGCGCAAGACAGACATGACGCAAAAAGATCCCTCCTCCTTCATGTTCGCAGAGACCTCTAGTAGTCCCTGCGCTGAAACCGTGAAATAGCCACCAGGAAGGTGATAAGTGCAAAGGTTGCCGACGTTAACACCGGCGCAATCCAGTATGGTGGGTCTTCCTTCAGAATCAATTGCCGCATCACAGTGCCTAGCTCCCACGTCTTCGGAACAATCCAATACAACGTTTGCCACAAATCTCGTGACCACTCCGAAGTCAAGAGATTCACGACAAATTGCCGTTGGGCCAGCAGTGCACTGATAAACATCAGCGCCACGGCCACCATCAGCGAAAGGGCTGCGCTCTCACTAAGCACCCCGATCAGCACCACCACTGTCAGGATCACTGCGAAGTTAAACGTGGCCAAAGGGATCGCGTACAGAAAGCTGTGATACCAGACATCGGTCTTCCAGCCAATGATTAAGTAGATGGCAGTAATCAAGTAGATGTTGTTGACGGCCACCACCAGCAGCGTGCCAGCGTACCGGCCCAGCAATAACATCGGCCGACTAATGGGCTTCGAAAGCAGCAGCCCAATGCGCCCCGGTTCCAGCACACTAGGAATCAAGCCGGCTGACGCAAAGATGGCAAGGAAGGTGCCCCACACGTACAGAAACAGGGCGACGAACGTGTAAGCGGTGCGAACAAACTTTTCGATGTTGAAGATACGCCGCCCGGCATCGACCGGCAAACCCATGAAGGAGACCGCGCCCTGCACCACGTCAATCTTCAGAATGAAAAGGAAGAACAGAATCAATAGCGTCGAAAGGCCGAACAATCCCCAGAACAGCCACCGCGCGCGCGCTTCCTGAATGGTGTCCCAAATCAGGGCTACGAACACTTGTAATGGCGAGGTGCTCAGAGGCAGCGATTGATATTCACCGGTAACGGGTCGCAACACTTCCGCTTCGGTGCTCACTGCCTTACCTCGGTTGTGGCGGCAGCTGCCGTGTCATTTTCGACCGGCGCTATTGCGCTCCGCGTTGCACCCGTGATTTCGATAAAAATGTCTTCGAGTGAACTGTTAGTGGGAATAACCGAATGAATTAATGCGCCGGCCGCGCGCAACTGGTCAATCGCCCGATTAGCTTCGAGGGCCGACGAAACAGTGAATTCCAGGGCGTCTTCAACCACCCGGTGGGTCGAAGCCATGCTCGTAATCACGCGCTGTGCCTGTTCATTTACATCGCGCGCTGTAATTACGACACCCTGCTTCGTCAGCAGGTTGGTCATCTTGCCTTCCAGTGCCAGATTCCCTTGCCGCAAAATGGCGACGTAATCGCAGAATGTCTCTACTTCGCTTAGTAAATGGGAATTCAGAAAGATGGTGACGCCGGTCCCAGTCAGTCCATTCAGAATGTCTCGAATATGACGCCGCCCAGCGGGGTCCACGCCATCGGTGGGCTCATCGAGCACCAGCAATTTTGGCTTGTGCATCATCGCCTGTGCCAGACCCAAGCGCTGCAGCATCCCCTTCGAATACTTCTTGATACGCACGTCGCCCCATTTTTCGAGGCCGACCAGTTCCAGTAACTCGCCGATTCGCCGCTTTCGATCTACGGCGCTCATGCCTGAGAGCGCGCCGTAAAAGTCGAGCATTCCGGCACCGGTGAAGTAGGTTGGAAAGCGATGGTTTTCCGGCAAATAGCCCACCGGCCGCCGAGATTCATGTTCCTGGGCATCGCGACCGAACAGGGCCGCCCGTCCAGCCGTTGGCCGCACAGCCGCGAGCAGCATTTTGACGAATGTCGTCTTCCCTGCTCCGTTTGCGCCAAGCAGCCCAAACTTTGAACCCACCGGCACGCGCAACGTCAGTCCGGCTACTGCCGTGAATGTTCGGCCAGTCAGCCGGGCCCTGTAAATCTTTTGGAGACCATCAGTCTCAATCGCGTAATCGCTCGTCATGCCTCGCCGATGTGAATTGTGCAGGAATGCTCAGATGGAATACGCGGCAAGCCGGAAGAATGTTCCCGCCGGCGGCCGCGTTCCGCGCCTAATGGCTAGGCAGGTATAGCACTTCCTTGAATATACACGGCGGACGTCCCGAATCGCATTACTTCACTGGAACGAAATTCGCAAAGATATTGTGCGTTTCCGCTAGCGTTGTCAGCGGTACATAATCGCAGACTGCCGAATACTGTTGCCACATGGCGCTCAATCCTACGTGCGCATGGGCCCGTTCCAATCCACCCTCCGCCCACTCAAACACTTCGACAATCGTTCCGTCGCCCGCTTTTGCAATGATGTGAGGTCGTGAAGTAGCCATGCCCTCCTTCTGCAAATACGGAACGTGTTCCAGCGTCAGGGCCATCAGTTCAGCCTCTTTTCCGGGCTTCGGTTTGTACGCGACTATCGAGAGCCGCGCGTCGGGATTGTGTTGCATGGTTTGATCCTCCAGCTAGAAAATCAATTTCATACCGAACTGAATCTGCCGCGATGTCGTCGCCGTGCTGGTGATCAGACCAGCCGTCGAGCTCACTTGCGTCCCCGAAAATATGATTGCGTTCGGCGTGCCGAAGTTCGGGTGATTCAGCGCATTGAAAAACTCTGACCTGATCTGTAATTTCACACGCTCCGTAATAGCGACATTCTTGAAGACCGACAAATCCAGCTCGGCCAGATCCGGTCCGTTCAGGACGCCACGCCCTACATTGCCGTAAGTGCCCGCCGTAGGCAGCACAAACGCGTTGGGATTAAACCACTGATTGGGATTCCCTTCGACCACTGGCCCGGTGAAGGTGGTGCTGTACGACGGACGATCAGGGTTTCGGGTGTCGCCGTCTCCTGAGCGGTTCGACCCGATCTGCGGAGTGATCGGAAAGCCGCTCAGCAGCGTCACAATTCCGTTCAGTTGCCAGCCGCCGATGAATTCATCGCCAACCTTCGATACGTTCCCAAACCATCGCTTGCCCCGCCCAAACGGCAGCTCATATCGGCCGGACAAGCTGGCTTGTTGCCCCGCGTTGAGTGCGGATGGCCCCCAGTCCTTACCAAGGTCATTTCGGTTCAGCACCATCTGCGCTTCATTAGTCGCCTGCGCACCGGTCAACGCGGAGTTCATGTCCAGGTTCTTCGACCACGTGTAGTTCGCCCGAAATTCCAGGCCGCGGCTGAAGCGCTGGGTCAGGTTAGTCTGCAGCGCGTTGTAGCTGCTGTTGCCCTCTGTATACCAGAAGAAGCCTCCGGATAGATAGGGATTGGGTCGCGTTCCGACCGGAATATAGCTGACGCCCTCGCCCACCTTGCCCCTCGCCGTCCCGACGCCTCCTGAAATGCAGCCCTTGGCGTTCGCGCAGATCTCCGCCGGAATGCTGTTTGGATCGATGCTGATCAATTGGTGGTAGCCGAACGATCCGACATACGCCACGCTCAGCGCCATCTGACGCGTCAACTGGCGCTCCACCGTGAGATTCCATTCGTTCACCGCCGGGGTCTGCGCATTGGCCTGGACACCTTGTGGCGCATAAGTCGTGCATGGCGCGGGGACTCCCGGCCCGCACGAGGGCGGCGGCTGTACTCCTTGTGCGACAGGCACGATCGACGGCAACGGTTTGCTCGCATAAGACGCGGTCCCGTTATACGGTGGCAACGAGTTCACAAGAAAACTGAGATCGTCAATCAGCGAGTAGTAGATGCCATAGCCGGCGCGTATGGCCGTCTTCCCGTCACCTGCCGGATCCCATGCCAGCCCGACACGCGGCCCCAGCAGGTGCGTGGCGTTGTTTGTCGTGAACAATGAGTTGCCGACCCTGGGATTCGTCTCCAGCACGCCACTTGAATCGGTGATGTAGTTCGAGGCCCGGCCGTCGGCTTCGTTCCAGCCATTGGTGAATTCGTAGCGCAGACCCACGCGCACCGTTAAATTGCGGCGCAGCTTCATCACGTCTTCGGCGTACCATGCTCCGAGGAAACTGCGAAAGGCCAGCTCATTCGGATTCGGTACCACTTGAAAGCTGCTTACGGTCCCTTGCAGAAACGTGGTCAAGCTGGTGAAGCTGGCTTGGCCCAATTGCCGCGAAGCTGTGTCTTCGTTATCCTGTAGCGGCTGAAACCACACGCCCACATTAAATTGATGGATGCCCTTGGTCAGTTGGAAATCATCCTGATAGGTAAACAGGTTTCTTCGGTTCCAGACATTCGCCGCGTTATTCGGACCAGCCGAAGTAATGGCCGAGGCCCCGGTCGTGGTGACGCCTCCCCCGATCACGATGCCGCCCGGACCCCAGTCGCCCGTCACAAAATTGAGGTCTGAAGGAAACGGCGTGGTCAGTGGCGCGTTGAAGGTGTAAGCCGCCCGCGAGAAGCCGATACGCGCCGTATTCAAGGCTTCAGGCGAAAAGATGTGCGTCTCTTGCAGGCTGGCCACCTGACAAAGCAGGATCAAATACGATGAAAACAAGGGATCGCTCGCCGGGGACAGATTGGTGCCATCGTCAATCGTGTAAGCCGCGGTCAACGTGTCGCGGTCACTGATCGCGTAGTCGCCCCGCGTGGTACCAAAATTTTCCTGGATCCTTTGTCTCGGATTGTTGTACGACAGCGCAACGCCGGACGGAACGCCGTTCGAATATAACTCCGGACCGTTGACCGCCGGCCACAGCACCATGTACTTCAACATCGCGGGGTTCAGCTTCGGGACAGGCTTATAGATGCCGGCGGCGTTGGGAAGCAACCCAAGGCGCGCCTGGTCATCAGGCACTTCGCTAACGCTGCTTTCAGCCAGTGCTTGCTGGAACCCCTCATAATTGCCGAAAAGGAATAGACGGTTCTTGATCAGTGGCCCGCCTAACGAGCCGCCGAACTGATTCCGGCGGAACGGCGGCACAAACTCGCGGTCGAAGAAGTTGCGGGCGTCCAGGGCACTGTTGCGCAGAAACTCAAACAGCGTTCCATGCAGAAGATTCGTCCCCGACTGCGTCGCGACAATCACCTGTCCTCCTGACCGTTTTCCATATCCCGCAGAATAGGTGTCGGTCAGAATATTAAACTCTCGAACGGCGTCGACGCCCAGCAGCTCCTGGCTCGCTCCGCCCGGAGTATCGGCGAGCTGGCTTGAGCCGGTATATTCAATCCCGTTCAGCAGCACAATGTTGTCCGCCGGTCGCCGCCCCTCGATGCTGAATGTATTGCCGTTACTGGTGCTGGTTCCCGGGCTTTTCAGCGTGTAGTCGATGGTGCCAGGATTCAGCGTGATCAGATTGTCAAAACTGCGCCCGTTCAACGGCAGGTCTTTCACCGCATTTGCTCCCACCAGCCCCGCCGTCGATTCGGTGGTGGTGTTAACGATTGGCGCTTGCTCTGACACAGTGACTTCGGAGACCAGTTCGCCCACCTCCAACTGGAAATTTACAGTTGCGTTCTGATTCAAGGCCAGCGTGATGCCCGTCCGTATCACTGGCTTGAAGCCGGCCTTTTCCGCCCGGACGTCCGTTGCTCCCAGTGGCAGCGCCAGAATACTGTAACTGCCCGAAGCTTCAGTTGTGGTGGTCCGGCGTGTGCCAGTTTCCTGGCTGGTGACGGTGATCAGGGCACCAGCGACGCCACCGCCTGAGGGATCGAGCACGGTACCTGAGACGGCCGCAGTAACCTGCGCCTGTGCGGTAGCACCGCTCAGCACGAGGAGCGCCACAACGAGGCAGCCGGCCGGGAATCTCCTTGTGGATAGACGTGCTGGAGGATAGTCAAACATTCTAGTTACCCAGTTTAGTGAATAGGGGCTCCGACAAGTGTCATGGGGTGCACCATTGTATTCTCAAAACCTATGAGCGAACCCTTGAAAGTGGCGGTGGCGGGTCTCGGCCGCATGGGCGCCATCCACGCCCTTCATGTGCATGAACTCGCCCGCGACACAAAGACCTGTGAACTTGCGGCCGTAGCCGAGCCCGACGCCGCCCGCGCCCAGCGCTTCCTCGAAGAAATCAGCCAGGATATTCCTGTTTTTCCCTCCGCTCTTGAACTGGCGAAATCCCGCATCTGCGACGCCGCCGTAATCGTGACTCCTACTGACAACCATCGTGAACATGCGACCGCTCTCATCTCTGCCGGGTTTCGCGTTTTACTCGAGAAACCATTGACCGGGACCCTGGAATCCGATCGCGCCTTCGCCGCCGAACTGGATCGCGATCATCCCAACGCGCTGATGCTCGCCTTTCAGCGCCGCTTCGATGCGCCTCTCCAGTACGCCAAAGAACTGATGGACAGTGGCCTGATCGGGCGCGTGTTCAAGGTGTACTCGGCGCTCGAAGATTCAAATCCCGCTCCCAACGGGTACAAGAGCGGCGGCATCCTACCGGACATGTCCGTGCACAACGTCGACGAGATTCTGTGGCTCACCGGCCGCACGCCCACCAAAGCCCTCTCCATCGGCTCGAATCTCTACAGTCATGCCCTCACTACCTGCGTTGAAGATTACGACGATTCCCTGCTCTGCCTCTGGTTCGGTGACGATCTGCTGGCCCAAGTGCAAGTGAGCCGGAACCACGTCTCGGGCTATCGCGTCGAAACGATCATCTTCGGTGAAGAAGGACAGATCCACGTCGGCCCCTTCGATCAGAAGCTGACCGATATTACCGTGGAGGCTTACGGACGGCGCGGCGCCACCGAACCGCTTGCCTACAAGATGTTCCCCCAGCGCGAATACTTGCGCCCGCTGCCCGAGTTCATCGACCGCTTCGGCGCCGCATACAAAGCGGATCTGTCTACCTTCATCCAATGCTGCCGCGTCGACGCGCCGTTCCCGACCACCCACCGCGACGGCCTTCGCGCCCAGGAGGCCATTTCGGCAGGCATGAGCGCGATGTTCGGCCCCGCCAACGCCGCAGACGTCAGGTGAATTTGGTGATGCGCCATAAGGCGACGCCGCCCGCCGTCAGCACACCCGCCATCAATATGGCGAACACCGCCAGCCATCCGGAATGAATTTCCATGTGCGGAACGTGTGCCATCGAGCCCAGAAACACAAAGATTGCGGTGGCAGTGCCGATCATTGCCCAGTCCACCCAAGTGCGGCGAACCTCGCTAGAGCTGACCTCGCGGCCTTCCATCCGCGCTGCCACATACTCCGGATTGATTCCGTAGAGTTGGGTCTCGCGGTCGGCAGCCTTTTTTGTCCCTGCATACTCACCCTCTGACGCCGAACACGAGGCAATGGCCAGCGCGCCCAGCGCCATCATCAGTGATCCGCCGATAACTTCGGCGTAGGTGTGGGCGGTCAATCCCGTTAGTTCACGAAAGACCAGCACTCCCAGCAGCAGTCCCCACAGCTGGTTGGTATTCGATAGAGGAATGCCGCGACTAATGCCCACATACTTCGTGGCGTAATTCTGAAACAGGTCGCCTACCACCCACATAAAGCCGCCCAACATCGGCCACAGCAGAATGGTGCGATTCGACAGCAGTTGATGCCAGAAGGCCCCTGCCCCACCGGTGAACACCAGCGCGACCACCGTCATCATCGTCATCTCGCCAAAGGTGAAAAAGGTGAGAAACGTGAGCGGATTCATGCCCGTGATGTAGGCCTTGCGATAGGGCACGTACATGGTCCCGAACATCAGCCCTGCGCCCACTGCCTCGGCAATCCCGCGCGCTGGATTCCCATGAGCGGCCCCCGACGTTGACGCAGCAGAGATCAGAATGGCTCCCGTGAAAATGACTACGGCGCCGCCCACCACGCCCATCTTTCGGACCCAGCCGGATTGATGCAGTTCCTTGAACAACACCGTGCCCCACAGGATGCCAATCAGGCTATTGGAATTCCACAGCGGAAAGGCGAGGCTCAGGCCGATGTCGCGCACCGCAAAAATGGTCAGCGTGTTGCCCACGGCCCACAGGCAACCGGCCATCACCCCCCACAGCACCAGATGCGGCACATGACGCGCATCGCGAAACGTATCGCCAGTTCCGCGAATTAAGGCAGGGAGGCTCCAACGCGAAACGAACGCGCCCAGCACCATCATGAATGAGATGACAACCGGCGAAACCGCAACGGTCACCAGTTTGGTCGGCGCTTCGGCGCCCGCCAGCCAAATTGCTGCCGCAAAACCGCAAAAGATTCCGAGCTTATGCAGCAAGCGCTGTCGCGACCGGTCCGGCAGCGGCTCGCTCGCCGCATTGCTCGAACTTGTTTTTGCAAAACTCATTGTGCGATCCGGAGCAACAGCAGACCGATCAGCAGGACTACCACGGGAACCCAGAATTGGACGTCCCGAAAGATGGCGACCCACCAGGCTTTGGGTACTCCGGCGATCCCTTTGCTTTGCGATTGTGGCATGGCGGCAATTATACGTTGGCTCGCTTGCAATACTTCGCCCGATGGCAAGAGTGCGCTTACACCAGGTTACGGTCACTACACTAACGTCAGTTCGTGCCATCCATTCCGGTATCTACCAACGTAGCGATTGAGCGTGGCGAAAACGCCGTCTCAATGTTACTCACCCGCGAAGGGGTTATTCACCAGTCGTTCATGCCTTTGTGAGCAGCGTGTCTAACTCGCCAAGTGGCACCCCTGGGTCAGAAATCCCTACCATCCTAGGCCTCTGCTGCCTATAGAGACTTCTGTCACATGCGCTAATTCCGGGCATTTACCCAATCAACTCGGTGCGATGGGGAATGGTGCTGCGCGTGCAGTGGAGCTATTATGCAACGACTCCCGTGGGAGTCATGGGGTCGACGGAAGAGGTTCAATTCGTATGCACATGATTCTAAAAACTGCTTTGGCGCTGCCGTCGCCCCGGCAAACTGCCGTCGCGCCAAGACGGTTAGCGAAGAAGGATAACACATGGAAGGAATAGTGAACGTACCGGCTAAAGAGCTACCAGGCAACTGGATGGGCCTTCAGGCCGAGCCGCCCCCAGCAAGTAAGCCGGCGTTTCGAACGGGCGACGAAGTTGTTCTTATTCAAGGTCCACATAAGCATTGCCCCGGTGCATTCCTTCGCCTGAAAAAAGACCCAAACTGGGCCGTCATCGTCGGGCACGACGGCAAGATCATGAAGGAGCGCGTAGAATGGCTTGCCCGCTCCACCGCCGCGATGGCCGATCATAATGCGGAATTTCAAAACGAAGAGTTGAATGGCGAGCGAGTTGGACGCTCGGGAAAACCGATGCACCCGGGAGATAAACATTTTCCGCTCAACGTTCTGACGATCTTGAAATCCTTCATCGCCAGGTGACCGTACCGCTTCGC
>Ga0206891_10096_pt1 | contig 27872 bp, 28 predicted proteins | sample Alteio_BWOrgHeat_55_FD_153246 | JGI IMG/M metagenome (GOLD analysis project Ga0206891, IMG submission 153246) | Enriched cells from forest soil in Barre Woods Harvard Forest LTER site, Petersham, Massachusetts, United States - Alteio_BWOrgHeat_Nextera7 ...
TCGCAACCGGTGCGCGGCCGCGCGTGTTGCCGGGCCTGGAGCCGGACGGTAAATTGATTTGGACGTCAAAAGAATCGATGATCCCCGAAGTCATGCCGAAATCATTGCTCGTGGTTGGTTCGGGTGCAATCGGCATTGAGTTTGCAAGTTTTTATCGCAGCCTGGGCGCGGAAGTTACCGTTGTTGAAATCATGGATCGCGTGCTGCCGGTTGAAGACGAAGAAATTTCATTGATGGCGCGCAAGGCCTTTGAAAAACAGGGCATGAAAATCATTACGGGCGCGAAGGTGACCAAGCTTGATAAAGGCGCAAATAACGTCACCGCGACGATTGAGGCCAATGGCAAAACGGAAACCATGACGGTTGACCGCGTGATTTCCGCCGTGGGTATTACCGCAAACACCGATAACATCGGTCTTGAAAACACGCGCGTGCAAACGGACCGCGGCCATATCATCACCAACCCGTGGTGTGAAACGCATGAGCCGGGCGTCTATGCGATTGGCGATGTCACGGGGCCGCCATGGCTCGCGCATAAAGCATCACACGAAGGTATTATTTGCGTTGAAAAAATGTTTGGTATTCCGGGCGTGCATCCGCTGGACCCAAAAAAAAATCCCAGGTTGCACCTATGCGCATCCGCAGGTGGCATCAGTAGGCATTACCGAAGCCAAGGCCAAGGCCGAAGGCTGCCACGTAAAGGTTGGTAAATTTCCGTTTATTGGGAACGGTAAAGCAATTGCGCTGGGAGAACCCGAAGGCATGATTAAAACCATTTTTGATGCCACAACGGGCGAGCTGCTCGGCGCGCATATGATCGGCACTGAGGTAACAGAATTAATCCAGGGCTACGGCATTGCGAAAACGGGCGAGCTGACCGAGGCCGACCTGATGCATACCGTATTCCCGCACCCGACGCTGTCCGAAATGCTGCACGAAAGCGTCCTGGCCGCCTACGGCAAGGCGATCCATTATTAAGCAGGCTTATTAATTTCCACGAACGCCTTATTCCGCAGGTCGCGCATTTCACGTCGTTGCAGCAAATCCAACTGTTGCCGTGCGGCGGTATCATGCAATTGGGCGCGGTCGGGCAGGGACTTCGCATCCAACGTGCGGGTTTCGCGCAAATATAAAATATAATAGCCGCGCAGCGTGCGGATCGGTTTGCTGACCTGGCCGGCACGCATGACCTTTATAATCCGTGCGATTTCAGGCGGCATTTGCTCCAACGTTTGCCAACCCAGATCACCGTTGCGGCTGGCAGAGGCACTGGCGGAAAAACTATGCGCCAGCGTGGGAAATTTGGCGCCCCCCGCCAATTGCCGAATCAAACCATCGCCAAAATCTTTTACCTTTTGTTCATCGGCGGGCGCGTCCACCGGCAAAAAGATTTCTGCGACCAGATAGCCAGTTTGGCTGGCGTTGGATTTCAGTTGTGCTTCCAGCCGCGCCACTTCATTATCGGAAACATCCACGTTCGGCATGAGTTTTTGTTCGGTATATTTCTGCCACGCGAGCTCCGCACGCAATTGCAATTCCAGCGTTGCTTTCTCAATGCCCTGGTGCGCCAGCATATCCGTGAATTGCTCTGCGGATACATTATTTTGCCCCGCCACACTGGCAATGGCATGGCGTAATTCTTCGTCGGTAATCTTAATGCCGCTGGCATCGGCAGCCTGCAGGCGCAGTTTATCGTCAATCAAGGAACGCAGAACTTCAGGTGCAATTTCGCGGCGCATGTCATCGGTCGGCGGAATGCCGTTGGCGGTGATGATAATATCGATCCGCTGCGCGAGTTCATGGCTCGTAATAATGTCATTATTGACAGTCGCAATAATGCTCACTTCTTCCGCGCGCGCGGTGGCGGCGGACAGCAGCAGGACGAACAAGAGCAGGAGACGTTTAGCCATCTTCGGAATACAGCAGGATTGATGCGCCGATCATAACCGCTAGCAGCGCCGGTGTCCACGCCGCAAGTGGAATAGGGATAATATCGGCATTGGCAAGCGCCCGCATGAAATCGCGCAGGAAAAAGATCGCAAACCCGACACCTAAGCCAATCAGAATCAATTGCATGACGCCGCCAGCGCGTTGCTGGCGCAGCGCAAATGTCACCGCCAACAGCGCAATTCCCATGAATAGCAGCGGCTCCGCCAACAGGGAATCGTAATATAGCTCCAGCTGCGTCACGGCCAAGCCCGTGCGCCGGATGGTCGCAATGAGTTTGGGAAAAGACCAGAAAGAAACAGCATCCGGTTTGGTATATTCTTCCTCAATTTTTGTTGGCGTCAAATGGGTTTGCAGCAGCGCGTTGGCGGCGAAATGCGGCGTCGTATTCGCCTTGGCCGCGGTGGCATTCTGAACCTCCCAACGTTGCCCGGGCACCAATTTGGCGGTCGGCGCATCCACGCGCATTAAAAACTGGCCGCTAGAATTAAATAATAAGATCATCACATCGCCCATGGACCAATCGGGATTGATGTTGCGCGCATGAATCACGGTTTCTGTATGGTCGTCGTTTAGCTGACGCAGCCACAGGCCGGAATCGGTGAAGGCCACAGTATTCGTTTGGCCGCGCAGCACATGATTGTCCCAATCCTGGTAAAGGCCAAAAACAAACGCGCCTGCCGGGCTCAGCACCGTGATTTTCAAAATTGCGATCAGGCACGCGGCAAACATCGCGGGCAGCGCAAATTCCCATGCGGAAACGCCGCTAGCCCGCAATACGACCAGTTCAGAACTGCGCGCCATGCGCCAGAAACAAATCATGCCGGCGAATAAAATCGCGAATGGGAAAATCCGCATGCCGACCTCGGGCAATTTAAAAAATCCCATCAGTAAAATTTCAGCGAGGGCCGCATTCTTGCTTGATGAACGCCGCAACAATTCAATCACCTCAAAAACATACACAAGGCTGAGGAGCGCCATCAGCGTGCCTGTAAAAATCCAGGCATATTGCGAGGCAATATATTTCCACAGCGTCAGCGGCAAGCCGCGTCTGGCATTAGTGCGCGCCAAATCGTGCCTCCGATCTTAAGTGTTTGAGATGTGTCAGCCACGCCGCACCGGCAAGAATGGTCAGCAACGGCGGCGCATACATAAACGGAATAAGCATATTATCCTTTGCCGCTAAATTGGCGATGGCTAGCGCGCTAGCCTGCATCGCAACGACAAGCAAAATAGCGCCAAGATAACGGTGCGGGCGGCCGCGGCGCGAAAACTCACCGCCCATCACCGCCACCAGCGCAATCATCGCAAAGGCCAAATTATATAGCGGAAACGCCAGCCGCTCATGCGCTTCCGCTAGAAATTCATTGGTGGCATGGGCATTTGTGACATCGGTCGTCGGATTAAATAATTCCCATATTGGCCGTTCGTATGCCTTGATAAAGGCATCGTCCTGCACATCATTTAAACCTGCCAGATCCACAACATACTGGTCAAACAACAGCCAGGCCACTTCGCCGGTTGTATTGTTGCGCTCTTGCCGCGTGCCGCGCTGAATGATCAGCCGCGTCGGCCCTTTATCATTCACCAGAAAACCGGATTCCGCCGTGAGCGTCACAGATTTTTTTAAGTCGCGCGTGTCATGAATCAACACGCCTTTAAGCAGGTTGCTGCCCGTGCGTTCTTGCACATAAATCGTCATGTTATGGCCAATGGCATTGAATGTTCCTTCACGCAGCAGTGCGCCTGCGTAATCGGTTTGGATCAAGCGGCGCTGCAGCCGCAATTCACGCTGCGCCGCCGGCGCCAAATCCACACTCACCGCCAAATGCACAAACATAACAACCAGCGCGAGCAGCAGGGCAGGGCGCCCCAGCTGCCACGGACTCATCCCTGCGCCTTGCATGACGATCCATTCCTGGTCCTGGACAAATTTCTGCATGGTAAAGAGCAGCCCGAGAAAAAGCGCGATCGGCATGATCGGCGACAAAAAACTGGGCAATACCAGCATCATCAATTCGATAAAGACAAAAATGGGCGCGCCGCCATCGACCACCATTTCCAGCAGTTTCAACGATTGGCTAAACCAAATCGCGCCGGTCAGCAGCAGCGTGATCAGCACAATCGCCATGGCTTCTTGCCGGAAAAGATATCGGGGGAGGATCATCTGTTTGACCAATTTATCAATTAACGGCAACATACCTAAGTTATAGAATCACCGCCAGAGGAATCGCACGATGAACGTTACTTTTACTGCGCCCAAAAAACTTACCGGTTCAAGCAAAACGCCAGCTGCCAGTGCGCTCGCCATCATGGTGGGGGAGGGCAAACTCGCCGGGCACGCGAAAGATTTGGATCATTTTACCAAGGGCGCTTTGTCGCGCGCCATTGCCAACAGCCGCTTCACCGGCAAGTCGAAACAAACGCTGCTGGCGCTATTGCCGCCTGGGTTGCAGCACAGCCACATTTTGCTCGTCGGCGGCGCGAAACCCAACACCACGCCGCAACAGGTTGAGGCAGCCTTTGCCGAAACCGTGGGGGTGCTTAACGCGGCAGGCATCAGATCGGTGACGTTGTTATTCGCGGATGGCAAACAGGCCGCCCATGCGGCGTCGGGCATGGTGCTGCGTTCTTACCGCTTTGACCGCTATTTCACCAAACAGAAACCGGAAAAGAAACCGACGCTGACGCGCATTGAAATCATGACGCCGGATTTGGCCGCCGCGAAAAAAACCTTTGCGCATTTGGGTGCCGTCGCGGATGGCATATATTTCGCACGTGATTTGGGCAATGAGCCGCCGAATATTTTGTATCCAGAGGAAATGGCGCGGCGCGTGAAAGCAACGCTGGAACCACTGGGCGTCAAGGTTGAAGTTTTAGATGAGAAAGTGCTGACAAAACTCGGCCTAGGCTCATTATTAGGTGTGGCGCAGGGCTCGGTGCGGCCAGCGCGGATGGTTGTGCTGCAATGGTATGGCGCGCCGGAGAGCAAGGACATTCCCATCGCCATTTGCGGTAAGGGCGTGACGTTCGACACTGGCGGCATTTCTATCAAACCCGCGGGCGGCATGGAAGAAATGAAATATGATATGTCCGGCGCCGGCGTGGTGAGCGGACTGTTTTACGCGCTCGCAAAACGCAATGCTAAGGTAAATGCGATTGGCGTCATGGGGTTGGTCGAAAACATGCCGGACGGCAACGCAATCCGGCCCGGCGATATCCTCACCTCCATGTCTGGCCAGACCATTGAGGTGCTGAATACCGATGCCGAAGGGCGGCTCGTGCTCGCGGATGTGCTATGGTACGCGCAGGAACGTTTCAAGCCCGCAAATATGGTCGATCTGGCGACGCTGACCGGCGCATGCATTGTGGCGCTGGGGCATGAATACGCGGGCATCATGGGCAATGATACCGGGCTGATCGGCGATATCCGTGCAGCAGGCGAGCAGGTGGGTGAGCTCTGCTGGGAACTGCCGCTATGCGACACGTATAACGAACAAATCAACAGCCGCTTTGCCGACATGCAAAACATCGGCGCTGAACGCAGCGCGGGCTCGAGCATGGGCGGAATTTTCCTGCAGCGCTTTGTGCAAAAACAAACCAAATGGGTGCATATGGATATCGCGGGCGTTGCGCATCCGAAAAAAGCCATTGGCCCGCTGACGGACGGCGCATCAGGATTCGGTATCCGCCTGCTGGACCGCATGATCGGGGAGAAGTTTGAAAGTAGGTAGGGGACAAATAACTGTCATCCCAACTTGTGAGCGCCCAAACGCACATCGTTTATTTGTGCGAGCGTTAATCCTCGCTATTGGTCTATTAGCCGTAAACACGCCGCATGCCTGGGCCTTTACCGAACAATCGGTCGTGGCGATTCCGGGCCTGTATTATCAAAACGGTCCGCTGTTAAAGGCCCCAGACGGCGCAGTGCCATGGCAAACATTCGCCGCGACCAAAGAAATTCAGAAAACCATTCGTCACCCGGACCGTTTGCCCGACGTGAATTTGCAACCGCAATATGGCGCGCAAATTCAAAAACTGTCGGGCAAAACCATTAAACTTTACGGCTATATGTTTCCGCTGGACACAAGCGATGATCAAAAACATTTCCTGATCGGACCTTATCCGCAAATCTGCCAGTTCCATTTCCATATCCGCCCCTCGCTGGTGGTCGAAGTCACCACAAAAACGCCCGTGCCGTTTAGTTATGATCCGGTCATGGTGACGGGAATATTGCGGCTCGCCGAACCGAATTCCAACGGCAGTTTTTATTTCCTTGATAACGCCGCGCCGGCGAAATAACACATGCGGCGATTCCGGGTTTTCTTTTTTATCGTAGCGGGCATGGGATTATACTGGCCCCACGCTGCGCTCGCGCACCCGCATATCTACGCCGATTACAATGTGCAGGTTACTGGCGACTCGGCGGGCATCCGCGCGCTACATTTCCGCTTCAAATTCGACGATATGTATTCAGCGATCATGACCTCCGAAATGCATGTGCAGGGCATGCCGGAACTTGATACGAAAGATACGCGCACGGTGAAAGCCGCGCCAGAAACCTTTCTGCAAGGCCAGCATTTTTTTCTGTACCTGACCGCTGATGGCAAAACGCTACCACCCCAGGAAATCCATGTCACCGCCGCGCATCTGGGCGACGCCGACACAGATTATCTTTTCGATTTCCCCCTGCCCGTCCCGGCGAAAAACATCGTGTTTTCCCTTTACGACCCCACCTATTACATCAGCGTTTCGCAAATGGACGGCGAGCCGGTAAAAACATCGCCGCCCATTGCCTGCACAACCGCAACCAAAACCACTTCTTTCACGATCTGGGGATTGCTCCGCGCCGCCGAAGTCACCTGCGTTATTGCGCCTTAATTTGCTCCATCGCTGTTTTCATTTTCGGCACGTTGTTTTTGAACATGGCCAAATACGTCGGCGCCGCGGCGCCCGCACCCGACAGTGCATCGGAATATAACGTGCCACCAACCGCCGCACCCGAATCCTTGCCGAGCTGTTCGATCAAACGTGGATTAGTCATATTTTCCAGGAACACGGTTTTCACGCCTTCCGCCTTAATCTGGTCACCAAGTTTCGCGACGTCCGCCGCGCTCGGTTCCGCCTCCGTGCTATAGCCCACGGGCGCCAATACTTTCACGCCATACGCTGCGCCGAAATAACCGAACGCATCGTGGCTGGTGATAATTTTGCGCTGCGCCGTTGGCACCGCGGAAAATTCGCCTCGCACCCATTTGTCCATCGCCGCGAGGGCGGCATCATATTTTGCAGCGCGCGCACGAATTTCATCGGCATGCAACGGAATTTTGCGTTCCAGTACCGTTGCAATGTTCCATACGTAAATCCGGCCGTTGGCAAGGTTTTGCCACGCATGCGGATCAGTGATTTTCTTGCCGTCATCCACCATGCTGCGCGGTTTCACGCCCGCCGACGTGGTCACGACCGGGCCCTTATACCCCGATGAATCGATCAGCCGCCCCATCCAGCCTTCAAACCCCAGCCCATTCACAAACACAATTTTCGCATTCGTAATCGTTTTCGCGTCATCCGGCGTCGGCTGATAGGTATGCGTGTCCGAATCTGGGCCCACGAGCGTTTTCACCGTCACCGCGTCGCCGCCGATATTTTGCACCATGTCGCCGAGGATACTGAAGCTCGCCACCACAGGCACTGGCGGCACCGGCGCATCTGCGCGCGCGGGTCCCGCCGTCAACATCGCGCTCAGCAGCGCCGCCAATAAAATCTTTTTCATAAATCCTCCAAGGATTGGATAAGGCCTAATTGTTATGTTATAACATTCCTTGCGTCAAGAGGGATTTTCTGTTAAAGAAAACCATCATCATGACCAAAGAAATGAAACTTTCGCCGCACGAACGCACGGTGCTCACGCTGCTCGGCAAAACCGAAAAGCCGCTGACCGCCTATGCGATTTTGGGTGAATTGCAAGACAAAGGATTTCGTGCACCGCCCACGGTGTACCGCGCGCTGGAATCTCTCATTAAAAAAGGACTCGTGCACCGCATCGAAAGCCTAAACGCCTACACCGCCTGCAGCCACAGCGAAGACCACGGCCATGCGAGTCCCTTCGCCATCTGCAATTCATGCGGCACCGTCGAGGAAATTGACAGCGAAGCCATCGCGCGCGCCGTCAAAAAAGTCGCGGGCCAGTTTTTCGCGCAGATCGAAAAACGGGTGCTGGAATTATCGGGCATCTGTCACTCCTGCGCGAAAACGCAAAGGAGAGCGTGATGCTATATATGGGTTTGGCAAAACGGTTGTTGATCGCAGCGGGTGCGTGTTTGTTTACGTTGCTCGCGGCGTGGCTTGCTGTACAAAATTAATGTCCGTCGCCGTCGCTCTCGAAAACGTCAGCGTGCAATATGCGCGCCGCCGCGCACTGGATAACATTTCCGCCGTGTTTGAATCCGGATCACTTACCGCTGTTGCCGGGCCGAACGGCGCGGGCAAATCAACGCTGCTGAAAACCATCGCGGGCATTTTGCGCCCGGTCCGCGGCACGATGAAAATCAATTTACCGGTGGGAGGTTCCGTCGCTTACCTGCCGCAAACCGCGAACGTGCAGCGCGAATTTCCCATGTCCGTGATCGACGCCGTTTGCACCGGATTTTGGGAACACGTCGGCAACACCCACGCCATTACGCCCCTGATGCGTGCCGAGGCCAAGCATGCATTGGACGATGTGGGCTTGGCGGGCCTGGAAAACCGCCAGATTTCCGAACTTTCCGGCGGCCAGTTTCAACGCATGCTATTTGCGCGCGTCATCGTGCAAAACGCGCAGATTATTTTGCTCGATGAGCCTTTCACCGCGATTGACGGCGAAACCACCGCGCGTCTCATCCAAATCCTGCTCCGCTGGCATGAGGAACATCGTACGGTGATTTGTGTGCTCCACGATTTGCTGCTCATCAAAAAATATTTCCCGGAATCGTTTGTGTTGGCGGGCAAATGTCTGGGCAGCGGCCACACGCATGCGATGTTCGAACAAAAATTATTGTCATTCGATCTAGACATGGTGGAAATCCAAACGCCGCACGATCACGACCATGAGCATTCCCATGATCACTGATTTCCTCACAGATCCCTTCACGCATTACGCCTTCATGCGCCGCGCGCTGGCGGCCTGCGTCATCCTGTCTGTTGGCGCGACCCCGCTCGGCATTTTCATGACCCTACGCCGCATGACCTTGGTGGGCGATGCCATGTCACACGCAATTCTGCCGGGCGTCGCACTCGCATTTCTGCTCTGCGGTCTGTCGGTCTGGCCCATGACGATCGGCGGATTTGTGGTGGGCGTGCTCGTCGCGATCATCGCCACCATCCTCACGCGCACCACGCAACTCAAAGAAGATGCCAGTTTCACACTCATTTATCTGATGTCCCTCGCGGGCGGGATCATGATTATTTCCGCCAAGGGCAACAGCATTGATCTGTTGCACATTCTCTTCGGCAATATCCTGGCGGTTGATAACAACGCGCTGTATCTGGTCACGATCGTATCGTGGTTGACAGTCATCGCGCTCGCCTTCATTTACCGCGGCCTGATTATCGAATGTTTCGATCCCGATTTTATGAAATCCGCGCGCCGAGGCCACGATTTTACCAGCCAGATATTTTTCATCCTGCTGGTCATCAATCTCGTCGCGTCGTTCCAAGCGCTCGGCACGCTCATGGCGCTCGGCCTGATGATTTTACCGTCGATTGCTACGCGATTCTGGACGCGGAACATGGACGCCGCGATTCCGCTCGGCATTTTCATCGCCATCATTTGTTCGTTTGCGGGCCTGTTGGTATCGTATTATTATCGCCTGCCATCGGGCCCCGCCGTGGTTTTCCTGATCGGCGTGGTGACGTTTGCATCAACATTAATCGGACGCTATGGCAGTTTGCGAACGTACCTGGCGCGTTAGGATTGCGATGCGGAAATTTTTATTAGCGTGCGTGGTGGGACTCTGGCCGGTAGCGGCCAGCGCGCACCCGCATGCATGGATCGACATGCAAACGCAAATCATCGTAAACAATCAAAATCAGATTACGGGTATCCACGAACATTGGTTGTTCGATGAATTTTACACCGAATTCGCCAAACAAGAATACGACGCCAACCACAACGGCAAACTTGAACATAATGAATTACTAAAACTCGGGCGCGATAACCTCACGCGCCTGAAAGATTATGATTATTTCACGCTGTTCAGCGTGGATGGCAAACCGGCGGCGTTCAAGGGTTTTAAGGATGTTGATTCCGCGCTTGTCGGCAATCGCGTCGCACTGGATTTCACGCTGGAATTTACCGCGCCCATCCCGGCGACGCAAAAAATTTTCTACCGCATTTACGACCCCAGCTATTACATTGAAATGAAACACTTGAAAGAAAATCCGGTGAGTTTTTCTGGCGGCCAATGCCATCATACACTGACCATCCCCAAACCGGATATTTCCAAAATCGGCCTGGCGGCGACACTCGACCAATTGAAAAACAAACCCCAAGCCGCCGATAACCTGGGCAGTTTTTTCGCAGAAAAAGTCGATATCCTATGCCAATGAGTCGCAGCGCCGTCATTAAAGCCATCATCGCCGCCGCCGTTGTTTGCGCCGCCGCGTACGGTTTGTCGCAAGTGGATTGGGGCAATGCGCTCGGCAGCGCCATTGAATTCGTGCAAGCGCAACAGCGCGTGTTTCATGATTTAATGGCCAAAGATTTGCGCGCCATCAAGGATACGAATTCACCCGCCGCGACATTCGCGCTCATCACCGTCGGATTTATTTACGGATTATTTCACGCACTCGGGCCATGCCACGACAAAATGGTTATCACCGGATATATGCTGGCGAACGAACGTAGCCTGCGGCGCGGCATGATCATCACGGCGGCGGCTGCGTTTTTGCAGGCCTTTACCGCAATGGTTTTGGTGCTGGGGTTATATTACCTGCTCGGCTTTGCGCGTTATCAGGCCGAACGCATCGCCAGCTGGCTGGAAATGGGAAGTTTTGTTTTTGTCGCGCTGCTCGGCCTGGGATTGATCGCGCAAAGCATCCGCGAAATCTGGCGGCAATTTCACCCTGCCGCGCATATGCACGATGAACATTGCGGGCATGAGCATATGCCGGACGCGCAAAAGGTTGCGCGCGCAAAAAACTGGGGCGAACTTGCGATTATCACTCTTTCCATTGGCATCCGTCCCTGCAGCGGCGCAATTTTACTGCTTGTTTTTGCGTGCATCCTCGGCGCGGTATGGTCTGGCATTGCCGCCACGCTCGCGATGGCGCTGGGATCTGCGATCATGACGGCGGTGCTGGCGCTGGCCGCGGTGCAATCAAAAAATCTAGCACTGCGGTTTTTCAAATTCTCGGAAAAAGATTTGGCGCTCACGCATGCCGCGCTCGGCATCCTCGGCGGCATCATCATTTTATTGATGGGCGGATTTTTTCTGCTCGCATCCTGGCAGGAAATCGGTGCCAGTCCCAACGCCGCAACGATCACCACCTACGATCACCCGCTGATGGGGATGCATCCGGCTCAGCGTTGAGTTACAACCCAAATACGTTTGTACGGCTTATTTTAAAAGCTCTTTGCAGGTCACTCGGATCTTCAAGCCCAGCATGAACACGCAGCCCCAACTTGCCATTTATATCGGGAATAGTCACAGTCGTAACATGGCCGCCCCAACCCGCGGCTAAGACAGCCAACGGATTGGAATCAATGAATGCATCCCGCTGTTCTGGTTTAACATTTGCACCAAAAACAACCGTAAAAAGACCGTTTCCACGTGTTATTTGGCGTGCTGCCCGCGGATGCAATGTTGTTTTCGGATCATAAACCAAAATTTGGTCCGCAATCCCATCATTTATCATCGGTTCAAATATTTCACGACGTAACATCTTTGCGGTTTGGTAGGATTGTTCCATACGCGCATCAACCGAACCTAAACGATGTATCGCCAATTCGGCAGTTCCGGGCGCAACAGTCCCTAATCTTGTTAACTTAATAAAATCCGCCACCCTGTCTGCCATCTCAGAATCTTTGCAGATCACTGCACCATAAGAACAATCCGTATAGCCCCCCATATATTTCCCACCCGAAACCACAACGATATTCACGCCCGCGTCTCGAATGGGCTGGCGGCCTAGGTAGGTTGCAAACGTGCTATCTTCAATTGTCAACGCGCCCAGTTCAGCAGCCCGCTTTGTCAAAAATTCTAGATTATAAATTTCAAACCTATTGCTGACAGGACTTTCGATATAAACAACCTTAACAGCCATATTCCGTTTTGCTGCTTCATTAATCGCATCTTCAAAATTTTCTTCACTCGCCGAATATTGCAAAACTTGATGCCGTGAAAAATAAAACTCGGAATCTAGCAATTCCGAAACATAATCATAAACATGCTTAGGAACTAAAATTGCGCCTTCTTGTTTTGATTGTTTGAGGTGGAGATAAATTGTTCCTAAAGCTGCATGGATTGCTGCACCGCCGCTCGGCAAAACAACCGCGCCATTGCCATCATAAAGGGCATTCACTTTATCCCCTAGTCCTACAGATTCAAACGTGCTCAAAGTCCCGTAATTCCATTGATTATTGCCCCTTAATACTGGAGGCTGATTTCCTCTAAACTCACCGACTACTTGAAATCCATAGGATGATTGCCCAAGCGCTTGCGGAAATAGCCAGTTCGGAGGATATCCCAAATTGGCAGGATTTAGTTTGCCGCCAACGGCACTAAGATCACAAATTGGATCATGGATTTGTCCTGTTTCCGCAGCACAGCTGGCCAAAAATTGTCTTTTTTCAGTCGTATTCATAAAATTCTCCAGCTACTAGGTTATGCCCTTTTTAAGGCTAAATGAAAGTAATTCAGGAAACAAGAAATTTACAAATTTAAAAAGAAATGGGGCGACTGACGGGGCTCGAACCCGCGACCACTCGGACCACAACCGAGAGCTCTACCACTGAGCTACAGCCGCCATATGCAAAAATCTATCGTGACAGGCAGGCACCCTAGCGCAGGTACGGGCCACCGGGAAAGCAATTTTTTTGTGAAAAACCCATAAATTTGACGTGACTTTTTCGTAAGACTCGCTAAAAGTCGCGGGACACTCTGCGCATGCACGGTGTCATCCACCTCTTAACCCCAGGATGACCACCATGGCTCAAACTGCAAAAGTAACCTCGATATCGAGCGCATCGGACAGCGCGGCATTTTCTCAAAAAATCAAAGAAAATAACGTTGAGTTCGTCAATTGCCGCCTTACGGATTATCGCGGCACCATCCACCAAGTCACGCAGCATATCTCCACCATCGACGATGATTTCATCAAAGAAGGCATCATGATGGATGGTTCTTCGATCGCCGGCTGGAAATCGATTGATCAATCTGACATGCTATTGCTGCCGGATGTGGCGACGGCGGTGATGGACCCATTCACGGCCCATCCCACGCTGAACGTTTATTGTGACGTTTACGAACCCTTCACCAAAAAACCGTATGAGCGCGACCCGCGTTCAATCGCCAAGGCGGCGGAAGCCTATCTGACGCAAACCGGCATTGGCGACACAGCATATTTCGGTCCCGAAGCGGAATTTTTTATCTTCGACAGTGTGCAATTCAAATCATCACCGTACTCTAGCTTTTTCAGCCTGGAAGATGATGAGCTGCCTTACACCAGCGGTCTGGAAAAAGAAGAAGGCAACAAGGGGCACCGGCCGCGCGCGAAGGGTGGCTATTTCCCTGTGCCGCCGGTCGATGCCAGCGTGGATTTGCGCGGCGAAATGATCAAAGCGATGGTGGCGATGGACGTTGCGGTGGAAAAACACCACCACGAAGTTGCTTCGGCGCAATCGGAACTGGGCATGAAATTCGGCACGTTGACGAAATGTGCGGATCATCTTCAGATCTACAAATACGTCGTGCGCAACGTTGCGCATGCATATGGCAAAACCGCGACTTTCATGCCGAAACCTGTGTTCGGTGATAACGGTTCGGGCATGCACGTGCATCAGTCGATCTGGAAATCGGGCAAGCCAACCTTCGCGGGCGACCAATATGCGGATCTGTCGGACAATTGCCTGTACTACATCGGTGGCATTCTGAAACACGCCAAGGCGCTGAACGCCTTCACCAACCCGACCACCAACAGCTACAAGCGTTTGGTGCCGGGCTATGAAGCGCCGGTGCTGCTGGCGTACTCGCAGCGCAACCGTTCGGCCAGCTGCCGCATTCCGGTGGCCAGCAACCCGAAGGCCAAACGCGTCGAAGTGCGTTTCCCGGACCCAACGGCAAACCCATATCTGTCATTTGCGGCGATGCTGATGGCGGGCCTGGACGGCATCAAAAACAAAATTCATCCGGGCGAAGCGATGGATGAAAACCTGTATGAATTGCCGCCGAAAAAACTGGCAAAAATTCCGACGGTGTGCCGCACGTTGCGCGACGCGGTGGAGGCATTGGAAAAAGACCATGCCTTCCTGCTGCAAGGCGATGTGTTCACGCAATCAGCGATCGAAGGTTACACGGAGCTGTTGATGGAAGACATCCTAGCCTACGAAACCATGCCACACCCGATCGAGTTCGAGCGTTACTACTCTCGTTAATCGACTGTTGGGCTGTTATCTAATATATGCGGGGCGGTCGAAAGGCCGTCCCGTTTCGTTAGCCAGGCGTATATTGCATATCACGCAATCCGCGAATGACTTCATGGCTGTTTCTTCTAACAATACCTGCAACTAAATCCTCTAATCCATATGGAGGTGACATATCACAATGCCCCCAATTGCCTGAACGGCTATATACTACAGGCGCAGATAATCTTTGTGGATTATAATTAAAGACTGTTAATTTATAAGTGTAATTAAGAAATGCCATACTGTGCGGATCATCGGCCCAAACTGCCTCAGCTGCCATAGCATAATACCGTGTTGCAAGTGCGCCATTCAGAGCTGAAACTATTAAAGGTCTTTTTTGAGGATCAAAACGGTTTAATGGTTTCTCAAGATCAAGATGATCTTGAATAATTTTTCTATGACATGTTGCCACCCCAATGAATGTATCTAATCCAGCAAAATATCTTGGATGAAATAGTTCTAGACGAGAAGGAGTACTAGGAGAAAGGTGAGTAGGGCTGCGTCTATCATTTTGAGTTAAGTATCCTAATGAATTGCTCACTAGGTCAGCTAATGCAGATTGCGCATCTATTTGCCCCGCAATTCGCTCGACTCTTGTAGGCAAGGGAGTTACATTCTCCGATGAACTTGCATAAATATCGTGCAAAATATATGCGAGCCTACCTGCTAAAGTTTCTTGCTGCTTCAATAGATCTCGAAGCATTTTCTGGGTGGGAAGTAGGTATTCACCCTCTAAGAGCGACCATTCTGCGCCATTCCTGCTGGATAATGCTTGGGATAGCGTCCTCCTTTGTGTCAAGGAGCATGCGGAAGTAACGGGTATTACGCCGACAAATCTTGCTGCGTTCAAAGTGGTATTTATTGTGTCTAGGTCCAAAGGAACATCATCTAAATCTGGTGTCACGTCATTTACGGCTAAGGTCATGGCAAATATCCTTTCTGTGTATAACCATCGTTTAGCATAGCTGGCTTAGAAATTGATACAAATTTTTGCATGGACCACTAAAAAAATCTTGACCCTACCCTGAATTAGGAATATATTGATAATGTCGTTTGCGCGGGTCACAGCTGCGCAAAAAGTCCGCTGCCAGTTTTGGCGGCCGCCTTGCGGGACGTAAAATCTCCGGCAAATTGATGGCGGGCTTCAGACACGGAAAAGGCCTGCTTGGCTGCCCTTCAAAAAGGTGTCCAGGCCCGCGGTTCCAAATTCCTCTCGCGCTTCGGCGGGGCAGGATGCCACCACTCCCCCAACCTCAGAAAAGCAAAACCATGAAATTTCAAACAACTACACCATCATCCTAATCTTTTTCTTTAGGAAAGATTAAATCTCCACGCCCAGCTTCGCCAATTCCACGGCGAGGCGCAGCTCAATATCATCCAAAATCTGGTGCAACGCGGGATCATCCATTTGCGTGCGTTCCTGCGCGACCATCTGGTTGAGCGCGCGCAGCTGCGCGCCCGGCACGCGGCCCTCCAAAATTGACAGACGCAATTGCTCCATTTTATCCAGCATTTGTGCCGCGCGTTCCTTATTCTTCCGCCGGCCCTCCATCGCGTCACCGGCTTCCTGGGCCATCAACAGTGCGCCAACACCGCCGACTGCGCCCATCGGCGCGACTGGCGCGGCGCCTTCGGTTTCCTCAACCGCTAATAAGCTGCTGAAATTTGAACCGCCCGCGTTCTTGGCGCCGCTGGATTTACCAACGGGCGAGGCGGGGCCAGTGCGGGAGATACGGGAAACATCCATGGTGTGAATCGCTCCAGCGATAATAAGCTTAATTTTTCAGGAATGCATGCTTTTTTGAGCCATTGCCTATATAGACGGCCCCAGCGCCGCAGGCCATAGGATATTCAGTTCGTCCGCCAATTTCCTTAAATCTTGTACGAGTTCCGGGCTGAGCGGAATGCCCGTCTGTTCGCGCGCCTGCCGGATCGCTGTCATGCGGTCCCCTGGCAGCCGGATCGGCTTGGCCGGATCAATGGGCGCAGCCGCGCGGATAAAATTGATATATTTCTGCGCTTCATGCTGCATGTGCGGCAGACCGGCAAAAAACTCCGGATTCCAAAGCGTCAGCGTAAGGTTGTTGAGAAGTTGTTTCCCGACACCCACCGCAGGCGGCGCTTGGCCGCCAGACAATCCTGCGCCCAACATATCCACAAACATGGACAGCGCAAATCCTTTATAACCCTGCGCGCCGCCCATCGGCAGCATGCTGCCCATCATGGGATTAGAAAGTAAAACAGATGGATCGGTGGTCATCTTGCCCTCCGCATCCTGAATGCAATCAGGCGGCAAGACCTGGCCGATCAGCTTCGCCAATCGCACTTTCCCGAATGCAATCGCGCTGGTGGACATATCCGTGATGAAGACTTCCCCGTCCGGCAAGGGAATGCCAAAGGCAATCGGATTGGTACTGGTCACTGGCTGTCTGCCGCCCGGCGGCGCCACCAGAAAAGACGCGCCGTTGTCATTGACCATTAACAAACCCGGGTAGCCAGCTTTGGCAGAACTTTCTAGCCATTCACCCAACCGGCCGATATGGCCGCAATTCCGGACGGCTGCCGTCACCGTCGCTTGGGTTTTAATTTTATCATGCAATTTGTTGAGCAGCGCTGGCATGATGACTTGCCCAGCGCCCTTGTGCGCATCCGCCAGCAGGCTGATAGGCGTTTCATGGAGGATGTTAAGCTGCGCGCCGCTCACGACATCGCCAATTTTTAAGTAATGCAAATATTGCCTGACCCGCAACAGCCCATGGGAGCCGTGCCCCATCAATTCGGATAAAACCAGGCTGTCTGCGATCATCCCGGCTTCATCGGCGGTAAACCCGCCCGCTGTGAGCAAAGCAGCCGCCAAATCCTTCAAAGGCTGAACAGGCATCAAAACGGGCTGATCCATAAGAAAATAAACGATTTATGCGCCAGGATTGCAAGCACCCGCCAACCACCCCACACAAAAAACTTGCAAAATAGATTACAATCTGGCAATGTGCCTCCAGTCGAGCGGCCAAGTGGGGCCGCGCCCTTGCCGCCAAGAACCTGGGGCAGGGCGGTCAGGCCTCTCCTGACTAACGGCTGCGCCGGACCTTCGTTCCGCTCTCGCTTTCCCGCCATGGCAAAGCATAATCCAACCCAGTCCCCCAGTTTACATGAGATCCTATCGCGCTTTTCTGATTGTGATTTTTGGCCTCTACAGTCTGTCCGGCTGTATGTCGACGGAGCTGGCGTCGTCGATGATGAAGCATCATTCCCAGACCGGCCTCTATAAAGTCGGGCAGCCATACGAAGTAGAAGGCAAAACCTATTATCCCGCTGAAGTCGCTGGCTATACGGAGGAGGGGATGGCGTCATGGTACGGCGCGGAGTTTCATGGCCGCCGCACCGCCAACGGTGAGTCTTTTGATACCTATGATATGACGGCTGCGCACCGGACGCTGCCCATGCCGTCGGTCGTGCGCGTGACAAATTTGGAAAATGGCAAAACGGTTTTGGTCCGCATCAATGACCGCGGCCCGTTCCGGCGTGACCGGGTGATTGATGTGTCGCAAAATGCGTCCAAAGCGCTTGGGTTTTATGCACAGGGCACCGCCCATGTGCGCATTGAATTCATGCCGGATGAAAGCCGCATCGTGGCCGAAGCCGCCAAGCAGGGCAAAAGCATGAGCTTGGCCGATGTGGCGGCGCAGCGCGCGAAGGAAGAACAACAAGCCATGTTGGTGGCGTCCAGCCCTACGCAGCCGAATATTCCCGTGCCCGTGGGCACGGCGCAGCAAGCACCTGCTGCTGACCCCGGCACCGGCTATCAACCAGCAGCTTATACCGTGCCGGTGGTGATGGCCGATACTCAGCCGGCTGCGCAAGAAGAACATAAAAACGTTTTGCGCGCCCCCGCGGTTTACGTCCAGGTCGGCGCTTATACCAGTTCCGCCCACGCCCATACCGTTGCGCAAAAACTCAACCCTCTCGGCGCGGCGCGCGTGGATGCTGTCACACGGGACGGCGTCAAGCTTTACCGCGTGCGCCTCGCTGCCGCGAATGTACCCGCGGGTCACCGCATGCTAAAGACCGTCCTCGCCAAGGGCTATGACGGCGCCCAAATTATCAAAAACTGATTATTTTTACTGTCCTGCGCGGCGGGATGACAAGGCCGCCTTCGCCCCATATAGTGTCAGCGTTCAGATTCATCCATTCAGGAGTTGCTTTCGTGCGTCGTCTATTGCCCGTTTTATTTACATGCATCGCCATCTTCGCCGCGCTGCCGTTGCATGCGGAAACTTTCCAGACCCTCGCGCGCCAAGCAATTGTGGTAGATGCCAACACTGGCACCGTTTTATTTGAAAAAGACGCAGATAAAAGGATGCCCACCGCATCAATGAGCAAAGTGATGACGGCCTATGTCGTTGCCGATACGCTGGCCAAAGGCGACATTAAAAAAGACACGCTGATGTCCGTGTCGCAAAAAGCCTGGTCCACGCAAGGTTCCAAAATGTTCGTCGAACTTGGCAACCGCATTCCGGTGTGGGAATTGATGCAGGGCATGATTATCCAATCCGGCAATGACGCCTGCATCGTGCTGGCGGAAGGCATTGCGGGCAGCGAAGCCGCGTTTGTGCAGCGCATGAATATGGCCGCACAAAAACTCGGCATGGCGAATTCGCATTTTGCGAACGTCAACGGTTTGCCCGACCCCGACCATTATTCCACGCCGCGCGACCTGGCCAAATTGGCGATTGCCTATATGCGCGATTTTCCGGATGCGTCGTCGCTCGATAAGCAAATGGATTTCACCTATCACGGCATCAAACAGGGCAACCGCAATCCGTTGCTCTACGTGCCTGGGCTGGGCGCGGACGGCGTCAAAACCGGCCACACGGACGAAGCGGGTTATGGGTTGATCGGTTCGGCGGTGCAAAACGATCGCCGCGTCATTATCGTTTTATCCGGTATGGATTCGATGAAAGATCGCGCAAGCGAATCCGAACGCGTGATGCGCTGGGCCTTTGATGCGTTTTCATCGCCGCTGCTGTTCAAAGCAAATGACAAAGTCGCTGACGCCGACGTCTGGCAAGGGCAGACGGGATCCGTGTCGCTGGTCGTCAAAGAAGATGTCGCGTATTTGATGCCGCGTGCGGCCGCTGCGAATATGAAGGTGAAGGCGAAATTTACTGCGCCAATCGCCGCGCCGGTGAAGGCAGGCCAACAGCTCGGCACGCTGGAAATCACTGCGCCGGGTGTTGCACCCAAAACCGTGCCGCTGGTGGCCGCGTCAGATGTCGCCGCGCTCGGCCCGCTGGAGCGGCTGAAATTCACCTTTCATTACCTGCTGAACGGGCGGAGGGATTGAGTAGTTTTTCCCTCCCCCTTGAGGGGGAGGGTGCCTCCGAAGGAAGCGGTTGGGGGTGAATAATTTTGAATAATGTTCTAATATCACCCCTTCCGTCATGCTCCGCATGACACCTTCCCCCTCCAGGGGAAGGAAGAAAGGAAAAGGTATGCCCCTGATCGCAAACGACAGAACATCCGCACGTTTCATCACGTTGGAAGGCGGCGAGGGTGCTGGCAAATCCACCCAGCTGAAATTGCTGTCTGAAAAATTATCGGCGCAGCGCATCAAACATATCTCAACGCGCGAACCAGGCGGCTCACCCGAATCCGAAACCATCCGCGAATTGATTTTATCCGGCGGCAAAGACCGCTGGGACCCCATCACCGAATTACTATTAATGTTCGCCGCGCGGCGTGAACATTGCCGCCGCACCGTCTGGCCCGCGCTCGAATCCGGCCAATGGGTATTGTGCGACCGTTTCTTGGACTCGTCGATGGCGTATCAAGGCTATGCGCAAGGCATCGGGCGCGCCGCCGTGGAACAATTGCAAGCCATCACGTTGCATCAATTCATGCCGGATTTGACGATCATTTTGGATGTGCCGGTGGATGCCGGCCTCGCGCGCGCTGAGCGCCGCGGCGATGCCAACCGGTTTGAAAAACTCGACCCTGAATTTCACCAGGCGGTGCGTGACGGTTTCCTTGACATCGCGCGGCGCGAACCGGACCGCTGCGTCGTCATCAACGCCGCCGCTGCGCCCGATGCGGTGGCGGAGACGATTTGGCAAGTGGTTGAGAAAAAATTTCTACAACTGCAAAACTGCGCGTAACCATGTTGGCCCCTCCCGCTGCCGCGCAGGAACTCTGGGGCCACGCGCAGGCCGAGCAAACTTTATTGCAATTGGCGCTGTCGGGCCGCATGCCGCACGGCTGGATTTTCACCGGACCCGCCGGCGTTGGCAAAGCCACACTGGCATTCCGCCTGGCGCGGTTTTTGCTTTATCGTGGCTTTGCGGCCGCTGCACCGCACAGCGCTGCTACCGATCTGGATTTGTTTGGTGAAGCGCCGCCGCACAATGTGACAGCGCCCGTGACATTGGCGGTGCCGCCCGAAGCGCCCGCGTTTGCGCAGGTCGCCGCCGGATCGCATCCGGATTTGCTTGTCATTGCACCCGAAGAAGATGCGCGCGATATGACTGTTGAACAAATTCGTGCGGTCGCGCCATTCCTTGCAAAAACCGCAGCGCAAAGCGGCTGGCGTATCGTCATCATTGACGGCGCCGAGCGCATGAACCGCGCCGCGCAAAACGCGCTACTCAAAGTTTTGGAAGAGCCTTCGCCGAATAGTTTGTTGATCCTGCTCGCAGAAAATTTGGGGCGGTTATTACCAACCATCCGATCACGCACGCGCGTGTTGCGGCTCAATGCTGATACTGCGCAAACGCCGGAAGCGTTGGCCAAGTATGATCCGCGTATCGCAGACCTCACGCAGGATAGCCGCGATCGTCTTTGGCACATGGCGGGGCAGGCGCCCGGGCAAATGCTGCAATTGCTGGACCAGGATGTGCTGACCGTCCTGCAACATTTATTGGATTATGCCGCCGCGCCCAGCGCCATGCGCGCGGATGAGCTCGCGCGCGGATTTGCGAGCCCGCCGCAGTTTCAGGCAGCGGGCCGGGCGCTTGGGTGGCTGCTCCATCAGCTCGCGCGCGGTGAGGCCATGCACTTGCCGCCCGTACGCATGCCCGAGCTATTAAAATTCCACGAAGAATCGCAAACGATGCTTGCGGAAACCGCGCAATTGAATTTAGATGGCGGCGCGTGCTGGCATGAATTGCTGGCACGGTTTCCGAAAATCTTTGAGCGCACATGACCGAATATTTTTATATCACCACGCCGATTTATTACGTGAACGATGTGCCGCACATCGGGCACGCATACACGACTCTGGCATGCGATGTGCTGGCGCGTTTCAAACGGCTGGATGGGTATGACGTAAAATTTTTGACGGGCACCGACGAGCATGGTCAAAAAGTTGCAAAATCTGCGGCAAACGCTGGCATTACGCCGCAGGCGTTCACCGATAAAGTTTCGCAAAATTTCCGTGACCTATGCGCGTTGATGAATTTTTCCAATGATGATTTTATTCGCACGACCGAGCCGCGTCATTACCGCGCCACGCAGGCGCTGTGGGAAAAACTCCTCGCACGCGGCGAAATTTATTTGGATAAATATGCGGGTTGGTACGCGGTGCGCGATGAAGCTTTTTACGGCGAAGACGAATTGCGTGACGAGGGCGGCAAAAAAATTGCACCCAGCGGCGCGGAGTGCGAATGGGTGGAAGAATCGTCGTATTTTTTCCGCCTGTCCGCGTGGCAAGATCGGTTGCTGGCGTTTTATGAAGCGCATCCCGATTTCATCGCCCCCGCCAGCCGCCGCAATGAAGTCATCAGTTTCGTCAAAGGCGGGCTGAAGGATTTATCCGTGTCGCGCACGACGTTCGCATGGGGCGTGCCGGTGCCGGGCGATAGCAAACATATCATGTATGTCTGGCTCGATGCGCTCACGAACTACATTACGGCGCTGGGTTATCCGGATGCGACGGCGGATATGAAAAATTTCTGGCCGGGCGCGATGCACGTCGTTGGCAAAGATATTTTACGGTTTCATGCAGTTTACTGGCCAGCGTTTTTGATGGCGGCGGAATTACCCGCGCCGCGCAGGATTTTCGCGCATGGTTGGTGGACGATTGAAGGCCAAAAAATGTCAAAATCAGTTGGCAATGTGATTGCACCGCAAACATTGGTGGATACCTATGGCCGCGATCCGGTGCGGTATTTCTTGCTGCGCGAAGTGCCGTTCGGGAATGACGGTGATTTTTCTGCCGCGCAAATGACAGCGCGCATCAATTCCGAATTGTCGAATAACATCGGCAATCTGGTGCAGCGTACGCTATCGTTCATTCAGAAAAATGCGGGCGCGGCTGTGCCGATGCCGGGAGCGTATCAGCCGCAAGATGAACGCCTGCTGAATCAAATTGAACAAACGCTGGATGATGTGCGCGCTTATTTGGGCCGCCAAGAATTTCACAAGGCAATTGAAATAATTTTAGCACTGTCGAATGCTGCCAATACCTACATCGATTCCGAAGCGCCATGGTCGCTCAAAAAAACCAATACCGCGCGTATGGCAACGGTATTGTATGTGCTCTGTGAAGTTATTCGTTCATTGGGACTGCTACTATTATCGTTCATCCCGGAATCTGCCGCGAAAATTCTGGATGCGCTAGCGGTGCCTGCGGATCAGCGCACGTATGAATCCTACGGTAAAAAATCAGCGTTAAAACCCGGCGCGGCGCTCCCCGTGCCCGAACCCGTTTTTCCGCGCTATGAAAGCAAAGCCGCATGACTCCGCTAGTCGATTCGCATTGCCATTTAGATTTCCCCGATTTTGCGGCGGAGGGGGTGGAGGCCATCGTGGCACGTGCGACCGAGCGCGGCGTGAAATACCTGCAAACGATTTCAACGCACATCAGCCAATTCGATAGGCTGCGCACCATCGCCGAAAAATTCCCGAATGTGTTTTGCAGCGTCGGTGTGCACCCGCATCATGCGGCGGAGCCGGAGGAGCAAACGACCACGGTGGACATCGTGCGCCTAGCCGCGCATCCGAAATGCATTGGCATTGGCGAATGCGGGCTCGATTACTATTACGATCATTCGCCGCGCGACAAACAAGCCGAAGTTTTTCGCCAGCATATTTATGCATGCCTGGAAACGGGTTTGCCGATGATCGTGCATTCGCGCGACGCGGAAGATGATACCATCCGCGTGATCGAGGAAACGCGCGCGGGTGCGCCATTGAAAGTTTTGCTGCATTGTTTTTCGTCTTCGCACGCGATGGCGATGCGCGCGCTCGAGCTCGGGTATTATTTTTCGTTTTCTGGCATCGTGACGTTTCCGAAATCAACAGAGGTACAGCGCGCCGCGCGTGATGTGCCGCTTAGCCGCATGCTGGTTGAAACCGATGCGCCGTTTTTGGCGCCCCCACCATACCGCGGCAAACGCAATGAACCAGCCTATGTTGTGCATGTGGCGGAGAAATTAGCGGAATTGAAAGGCGTAACACCAACGGAAATCGTACGCGCGACGACCGAAAATTTTTTCAATCTTTTTGACAAAGCGAAGCCCGCGGCGGAGCAAGCGGCATGCGCGTGAAACTTACCATGCTAGGCTGCGGCGGCTCGCTTGGCATCCCGAATGTGATGAACCGCGCGGGCGTGTGCGATATGGGTAATCCCAAAAATTTCCGCTCACGCACATCGGCATGGGTGGAATATAATGGCAAAAATTTTCTGATCGATACTTCGCCCGATTTGCGCACGCAGTTGCTGCGCGAAAATTTGGCGGGCATCCGACCCGATGCGGTGTTTTATACGCACACGCACGCCGACCATTGTCACGGCATTGACGATTTACGCGCTTATTATTGGCCGGATGAAAAGCGCATTCCGATTTATGGCCACGCGCCCCATTTACGCGAATTGGAACAGCGGTTCGCGTATATGTTTCTGGGCTCCGGCGATCACAGTTTATATAAACCGATGCTGGAATCGCATCCGCTGCCGCCAGGCACGCACCAAATCGCAGGCGAGGAAATTCAGGTCATTGAAATGCCGCATGGCGACACCGTCAGTTACGGTTATCGGTTTGGGCCAATTGCCTGGTGTACCGATTTCAAAACCGTACCGCCGAAAGGGTTGGCGCAGTTGCAAGGCATTCAGGTCTGGTTTGCGGCGGCAGCGGATTGGGACAATCCCCATCCCAGCCACGCGATTTTGCCCGAGGTTTTGGATTTAAGCGTGCAATTGGGCAGCCCGCGCACCTATATCATCCATCTAAACCCGCGGCTGGATTATGCGGCCCTGGACGCCGCAACGCCCAACCATATCTCACCCGCCCATGACGGGCTAACCGTGGAGTTAACAATATGAAACAGCATTTAAACTTTCAGATTTCGATGGGGACGATTGCCGCCATCGCTGTGCTGGCAGGGGCGAGTTTTCTATTCCATCATTTTCCGCAGGTGGATATTTCGACGGCCCATGCGTTATACCTCGGCAAAGGCCAGTTTTTGTTATCTAACAATGCGTTATCGCATATTATTGATGGACCGGTTGATCTATTTTTGAAATTTGGATTTTTAATTGCTGCCGTGGTTTATTTATTGCTGTGCATTATTAAGTTTAAAATCCCGCCTGAGCTCCATCAAAAACTATTTTTTCTTTTTATAACAATAGCTTGCGCGGAACTTTTAATTATTAACTTTATTCTGAAAAACCACTGGGGCAGGGCGCGGCCGGTGCAGTTGGCGGAGTTCAATGGGCCGCTCCATGCGCATTTCACGCCTGCCTGGGACAAGGTGCATGAATGCCTGAGTAATTGTTCATTTACCTCCGGCCATGCCGGGATGGCGGCCTGCACCGCGCTATTGGCCGTGTTTTTTCCGCCGCAGTGGCGCGGGCCTTACCTGGTAGTTAGCCTGGCGTTTGTTGCGCTGGCGGGGTTTATCCGCATGGCGCACGGCGCGCATTTCCTGTCCGACGTCACGCTCAGCCCGCTGATCGTCCTGGCCACCGCTATGGTGGTGAAGGATGCGATGCGGCTTAAATTGAATTAGCTTATACACGCAGAGGGATATAAAAAATTCTTGACTGTTTTCTTTACAAATGATATTATTTCTACGATATTCAAACGCAAACATTTATCATTAGAAGTGGAATGGACCATAATGCGAGAAATGTCGATTATGCTACCGACAGAATCAACGGAATAGTTGCAGCAGTGAAAAAACAGCCTGGTGTGGCAGTATATTTTTCCGCCCAGGGTACCCAGTATACGTTTGATAATGATTTGGAAACACGCCGTCTCTACTATACATCTTCTCCGTCTGATTCTCAGCCTCAAACTAAACAGGATTACAAGCGGAGATATCGAAGCCATTGCTGGCAGGATTGCAGCTTCTCGTCATGACATACGGTTTTTAATTGTCGGCAGTAGCTCATTGTCTGTACAAAATATATGGCGTGACGCGACCGCGCAAAAAACGTCACCTGCCATCAATACAAGATCGCTACAGCCTTAAGGGTGCGGTTGCGGCAGGGGGGGTTAGATTAAGGGTTTATGGCGCTTCCCGTGGCAACAACAAATCCCTGGCGAGGCCGCCAGCGCTGTAAAATTCGCCCGTTGCTGGGTTATACCACTGCAGTTGGCGCAAGCCAGAAAATTTGCGGCGCACAGACTGATCTGCTGCGGCAGGAGAATAATTTACTGCAACAGGTAAAATACGTCCCGAACTTCCCAAGATCGGAGAGCCGATTTGCAATGTTGCTATGGGCACCGGGTTGCCCTTGGGCCCAGATGGCGCGGAAAGTGTGACGGTCATGAGAGCTGAAGCATCATTGGCATCCTCTAAAGCGGCGGTGAATCTTTTTCCGCCGCTTACGATAAAGCCAGCCAAACCTTTTCGTTTGAGCGCGCCCTGCAATCTATCTAGATCATGTTGAAAAAGCGGGCTGGCGTGAAATCGGCAAACAGCGGTAAGCACTAATAGCCCAAGAGAGAGCGCACAACCACAAGACATGATGGTTCCAAGGGTTCTATTAATAAAATGCTCTTGTTGTTCTTGTGACATTATAAAATCTCCTTGCCAGGGGTTAGAAGTTTTAATTTCAACATACAGAAATATAAGATTATTATAAAATATTTCAATAATCCAGATAATTTTGAAATTAAATGCTGTTTTGGGGCAGGTTTAACCGCCACCAGGGGCGGGGGATTGCCCCCTTGCTGGTCCGGCACCACCAGCGCGCCTAACAGGTGGATGCTTCAGCGCTTGTTCTGCACAACAACGGGTAATTTTCGCGCGCGCATCCGTTAATAGTTGTCCTGGGTCTACCTCAAAAAAAGCTGCAATCAGCTGAATGGATGTATCGTTTTCTGAAAAGTTTATCCAAAAAGCAGGCTGGCCAGCGCGCCGACTTGTAATATCCTCAATGATCACACTAACATCTGTGTTGTGTTTGCCTGGATCTTGCCAATGTAATATGGACCTATTAATAATTTCTCCTGCTTCATTGAAATGTGCCCATTGCTTGTTGGGGCGCGCCAGAAAAGCGCGATATAAATAGGGGGCTAAGGCTGATTTATGGGCCTGAATTTTTTCAGTTGTTTGGTGGCGTAACTCGTTAAAAATAATTTCATGATAGCCCACAGGAACCACGCAAAAGAGTCTATCGGCAGTAACAGGGACACTCAAACGCGACTCTAAATCGCCAGGCATAGATTCAACGTGCTGAATAAATAGAATAAACTCCCGAAACTTTGCACCTGTCATTGCTTGGCAGCTATCCACAATCCTGTGAGGATCCAAGTTTAGAAAATACGATAATTGTTCCCGACAACTGGGCCCTTCCTTATGGATGGCCCTCTTAAGAGCATAATCCAGGTAAATCATTTCCAAACTTCGCTGTGCGGCGTCAGGCCATCGCGCCTGAACATAATCTCGTTCTTCCCAAGGCGTGAGATTGAGTGTTTCGCGAGCAGATGGGATTCGTGTTGGGTCTAAATTAGCTCTTTCAAAGATGGGCGAGAGCCCCGCATCAATTTCTGCCATGCGTGCCGCCCAGCGTTCAGCCTCCACTTGCGGGGGCGATCTAAAGATATCTCTAAATCTCATCATTTCTCCGAGACTTTTTAATTTTAGTACATTTAATTATCCGAGATTCAATCTACTTGCAAAGAACTGATCTTTCAAGGTTTTTGTCCTGATTCCGAGCCCCACCTAAAGGCTAACTATAATTATTTGACATAATATATATTATCAGTTAAGTAAGAGAAAATTCACGGATCCTTAGGCATTTTGCAACATACTTCTGATG
>Ga0206891_10071_pt2 | contig 27839 bp, 33 predicted proteins | sample Alteio_BWOrgHeat_55_FD_153246 | JGI IMG/M metagenome (GOLD analysis project Ga0206891, IMG submission 153246) | Enriched cells from forest soil in Barre Woods Harvard Forest LTER site, Petersham, Massachusetts, United States - Alteio_BWOrgHeat_Nextera7 ...
ACCGCGTATGTCGACGAACTTGATCCGGGGGAAGTGGCGCGCGACTTGATCGCCGGCGGCGTGGACATCATTCAGGTGCGCGCGAAGGACAAGTCACATGCCGAGCGTGTCGCTCTTGGGCTGAAGGTCGTCTCCGCTGCTTTCCAATACAAGGTACCCGTCATCATGAACGACGACGTCGAAGCGGCTTTCGAGGCCGGTGCGGACGGTGTGCATCTTGGGCAGGAGGATTGGGCCGCGATTCCGCGCGAAGATCGGGCCGAACGACTGGCAAACATGCGCATCGTTGGCCTCAGCACGCACTCGCTGGAGCAGGCGCTCACGGCCGAACGCGATGGCGCGGACTACATCGGGGTTGGCCCCGTATTCCCAACAGCCACGAAACCGGGCGTGAAACCCGTGGGCGTCGAGTTGGTGCGGGAAGTCGCTGCGCGAGTGAAAACGCCGTTCTTCGCGATCGGCGGTATCACGCTGGATAATATCGGTGAGGTCCTGGAGGCGGGCGCGACGCGCGTGGCCGTTGTTTCCGCGATTCTGAAGGCTTCCGACAAGACAGGAGCCGCCCTCGCATTCAGTAAACGATTGGCATAGTCGTAGCTATACTTGGCAGCGGCATAAAGGAAATCAACATGAGTCTCCTAATCACCGGTTCCGTGGCCCTCGATAGCGTCAAGACGCCGTTGCAGGAACATCATGATCTGCTCGGCGGGTCAGCCAGCTACGCCTCGCTGGCTGCGAGCTTTTTTGTGCCCGTCCAGATGGTCGGGATTGTCGGCACGGACTTCCCGGAAAAATACCTCGCCCTTTACCGCAAACACGGTATCGACCTCGACGGTCTGCAGATCGCCGACGGCAAGACGTTTCGTTGGAGCGGCGAATATGAATGGGACCTGAACAAGCGGCGCACGCTGTCAGTCGAGCTGAATGTCTTCGAGACATTCCAGCCTCGGCTGCCTGACAGTTATAAACGCACGCCTTACGTCTTCCTCGCGAACATCTCACCGCAATTGCAGATGCACGTGCTGGCGCAGGTCACCGCACCGAAGTTTATCGTGGCCGACACGATGGACTTGTGGATCGCGACGCAACGCGACGCGCTGACGGAGTTGCTTGGCAAGATCGATTGCCTGGTGCTGAACGAAAGCGAAGCGCGCGAGTTTGTGAAGGAAACCAGCCTCATCAAGGCGGGACGCTTGCTCCTGGGGATGGGCCCGAAATACGTGGTCATCAAAAAGGGTGAGCACGGTTGTCTGCTCTTTGGGAAGGAATTCTTCTTCAGTGCGCCGGCGTATCCACTCGAGGATATCCATGACCCGACCGGCGCGGGTGATTGTTTCGCGGGCGCGTTTGCCGGCTACCTTGCTCGCGCGAATCGCGTCGACCACGCGTCACTGCGTAAAGCAGTCATCTACGGTAGCGTCATCGCGTCTTATTGCGTGGAAGATTTTAGTCTTACCCGCGTGCAATCGTTGACCGAAGCTGAGATCAAGGGGCGTTATGACCTGTTCAAGTCGATGAGCCACTTCGACGCGGATTAGAAGCCGGCGCGTTCGATTTCACTTTCGCCAAAGAGGACCTCTCGTGCCTGTTCAAATTCGGCTTCCGGGACGAGCACACGGGTGTCGCGAGCGAGGTCGTCAAGATTCGGTTGGGCGTCCTTTTCATCCATCTGTGGATGGAGGTCCCACTTCTCCAGCACCAATACCACCATCTCGGATTTGATGGCCTGCCCTTCAAATACGATCTGCAGACTCATTGTCATCCTCCAATTCCACGAAAAGGTGCAGCAGGTACCCAAGCAATTGAATCCGCAGTACCGCCAAATCCTTCGGGCTTTGCGGGTCGAAGTCCCGACGCTCCATGTCCTCCTCGTCAACCTTGTGGGCTTCGGCAAGGATCAAGCGCGTCTGATTGAGAGCGCTCATCCACGCGCTGAGATGCTCGACGGGAAAGGTAACTTCGTAAACTTCAGGATCGCCGTTATCCCCCGTCATCGCGGTCAGGTCGCGCGTCACGATTTCCGCCGCGGAGACGAACAGGTGGCGCAATTCGGGACTGACCATCTGCTGCCACTCCTTGTTGATTTTGTCGTCAGCCGCAGTGGGGTTTGGAAAGAGCCGGGCACTCGCCTCCGGCCCATCGCGTAGTTCCAGAATTTCCGGCATTTCGCGAAGCATCACGGCCAGCATGGCCGTTAGTCCGCCGATACGGACGCGCTTTTCATCCAGCTGTTCGACACGCAAATCGATCACGTCTTGGATTTCTCCATGGTGGCCAGCAGTTGATAGCCGTGGAGTTGGTGGACGTAATGCTCCGCCTGCTCACGACCGCCCGACCACACCAGCGAACGCCCCAGGTTGTGCACCTCCAGCATCATTTTCTTCGCCTTGGCCCGCGGATAGCCGAACACCCGCATCAGCACCATGGTGACGTAGGTCATCAGGTTGATGGGATCGTTGTGGACGACGACGTTCCACGGCGTCGAAAGCTCCGACTTGGTGACCGTCTCGACAATTTGAATGACACCGGGTTGTCCCGTGGCGTTCGAAGGCGTCATATTTCCTGTACCATACCAAACCCATCCGTCTTTACCAACTTTGCGTAGTGGCACGTTTTTCAACGATTACGGAAATTGTCTGTCACCCTGAGCAAAGCGAAGGGTCTAGCCTGAATGCGAGCCAGATTCTTCGCTTCGCTCAGAATGACGGCGCGCGAGGAAAGCTCCGGCAGGTTCGGCCCGCGTTCAAACCGCACGAATGCCCAACTTTGGCTTGATTTGAATCAGGAAACGGGGAGAATGTTGTGTGCATAGGCGGGCGTAGCATAGTGGTAATGCACTGGCTTCCCAAGCCAGCTAGGTGGGTTCGATTCCCATCGCCCGCTCCAATTCTTTGCAAGTTCTTGGCGGCTGACGCCAAGTAGGTTGTGTCTCCGCCCGGCCCCCAGTCCTGACAATCCTCCGTATTTCTGCTATGACCCGTTTTGGGGCATAAATGCCCCTATCGGGTGAGTGTCAGGGTGATAGTTTTTTGGGGATTCTGGGGGGGCTGGTTTGAACAGGGAACTGGGCGGCGAGATACAGGCGGCGGGGCATGGGCGATTCAGTTTGACCCGCCTGCAACTGCGAGCCTACGATGACAACATGCGCTTTAGCCCTCGCTCGCCCCTCTTACGTTTGAGGTCAGCTCCGGCAACCGCAGGGTGGCGGTAGCTGCAGCGACTGGTTTGGCTCTTCCTTCAATATTAATATCGAATTCCTTTACAAAACAACCTGTCCCAGCAATCTGAACTTGAAATCCTTCACTTTGATTTTCCACGAATACTCTTACTCGTCCATCTCGACCTGTTTCCTGCCCCTGCTCGACAAGTAAGGAATGGTTGTTGTTGTCAGCTACTATAAATTTGCTGTAATATACCCCCAAGACCCCGGAGGCAGTCCCAGTAACCGGATCTTCCACGGTTCCAGAACGTGGAGATGAAAAATGTCGTGCATGAATATCTGCTTTAGCGTCGAATGTTTCTAAACAAAATGGATGAATAGAGGCTTCAGGTATTTCAGCCAATACAGATGGAAATTCAGATGTTCTAGGAATCATACGACTAAAGGCCTCTAGCTTTGTAATCGGAACCACTAACGTCCACAACCCAGTGCTTCCATAAACTAAGGGTAATGTTGGATGGATGTCATGGAAAGTGATGCCCAGTATTCGTGCCAGCGCATTACGATTCCCTGAGAACGGAATGAACCGTGGCAGTGCTTGGCTCATGGTAATTATCGGTTTATTGGCTTCCTGCAAGTCAATCAGGATGGGCAGAATCCCAGCCCGAGTTTCAAGTTGAAGTCGTTTGGGATAATTCTTTTCTGGTAAAGAGCTGGCACCACAAAGGGCGATAAAAGCGGCGATAGTTGCATGTCCGCAAAGATCGACTTCGTGACCCGGAGTAAAATATCGAAAAAGGATATCTGCTCGGGTAGAGGTAAGAATGAAAACGGTTTCATTAAAGCCGATCTTCTTCGCGACATTTTGCATCGTCCGGTCACTCAGGCGATCAGCATGCAGTACAACTCCCGCTGGGTTTCCCTTTCCTGGCTGAGTCGCAAAGGCATCGAAATGTAGTGCTCGAACAATCATTGATTAATGTTTAGCCTAATTCTACACTTTTACCATCAATATGTTGCGTTTTACGACTACCGAACCAGTGTCAGTGGACAGTTTTAGAGATGTTCTGAAACGGTCAACACTTGGCGCTAGGCGACCGGTCGATGACAGTCGATGTCTCCAAGGGATGCTTGAAAATTCAAACCTAATCGCCACCGCTTGGGATGACGCCCTGCTGGTTGGCATCGCCCGGTCTGTGACGGACTTCCACTACTGCTGTTATCTTTCCGATCTTGCGGTGGATGTTGCCTATCAGCGCCGTGGGATTGGAAAGCGGTTGATTCAACTCACTCAGGATGCGCTCGGACAACAATGCAAAATCATCCTGTTATCGGCTCCTGCTGCGGTGGACTATTATCCGCATCTTGGTTTTGAGCGCCATGAACAGGCTTGGGTGCTTGCTCGTGCGAAGAAGCTGAACGACAAAGCCTAGTCCAACCCCTGCTATCACCCAAAATGGGGCTTTTGCCCCTGTCGGGTGAGTGTCAGGATGATAGTTTTTTGGATTTAGGGGGCTGGATGCGGGCAGTCTTGGGCGGGTTGGACTACTGGCGGCGACCAAGGCAATCAATGATACCGTCCCGCTACTTGTAGGAACTGGGCTTAACGATTGTCAGCCGCCGATGGCGTTTCTTGGCGTAGGACTTTTGTATGATTCGGTAAAGGCGAACTGCTGCGTCGCATACGCTCCAGACCGCTATCGCCAGCCCCAGCCCGCACAGAAAAATGTCCGGATACCGATGCTGTATGCACCATGCCAAAGCAACTGCAAAGCAAGGTATCCACAGAATGAACGTCGGCTTGAAGTTCGGAACGAGTATCTTCCAGAGCGAATCGCCCTGCGAATCCATGTCAACTAGCCGCTTCATTTCCAGCAATTATGGGTGCCTGCGTTCAGGCTTGGCAATACATGAGTACTCTCTGCTGCAATTCTAGAACTGGAGGGACAAAATGCAAGGCGGCAGAACTGGCGGCGGGATGCGGGCGGCGGATATAGCCCAAAGGTCTCGACATTCTACCCCTTTGATGCTATCCAATGAACCAGCGGGCTGGCATCGTCCCATGAATGAGCAGGCATGATATGAGCCACTCAGAACGCCAAGTTGAATGTACAATCCCTGTCTTGCCGGTACGTAATCTGTCCCGCAGCATCCGTTTCTACACCGAAACGTTGGAGTTCAAACTCGATTGGAGAGGCGGCGAAGGAAGCATCATTTGCTCTGTCTCCAAGGACGCCTGTTCCATTATGCTTTCTCAAGACGCTAAGCCTTCGCCCGGCGTCTGGGTTTGGATCGGACTGGAAGATGACTCGCTATTTCACCTCTACAAAAGTAGGGGCGTCAAGGTCAGACAGGAGCCTCAGAATTATCCGTGGGCTTACGAGATGAAGTTCGAGGACATCGACGGAAATGTCCTCTGGCTTGGGACAGAACCTCGGAAAGACATACCGTTTGCGGGCAAGTAAGGGCAGAACTGGTCTGAAACTGGCGGCGGGAATGGGCGGCGGAAGAACTGGTAAGCCATTCAGATTGACCCGCTCGCATCCGAACCTTACGCTGAGGGGGGAGCGTTCGCCATGATATTGGAAGTCGCCATTTTGGATATTGGCAGGGGCACCTGTGATGATTTCGAGGTAGCCTATCGTGAAGCATCACCGATCATTGCTTCCATGCCCGGCTACATTTCCCACGAGTTGCGTCGCTGCGTGGAGAAACCGAACCGCTATATCTTGCTCGTCAAGTGGCAGACATTGGAGGCGCATACCGTCGGTTTCAGACAGTCAGCCGAGTATCAAAGATGGCGCACGTTGCTGCACCACTTTTACGATCCGTTCCCGTCAGTAGAGCACTACGATTTGCCCTTGGTCTGTTGACCGTCGAGGTGATTGTTTTCAGGGCATGGGCGGCGGGATTCGGCGGGTAGGAATCTGGGCGACGAAAAAGAGCCAGTTGCATATTAGTTGACCCGTCGTAAATTCTCTCCGCATGAATGACAAACAGATGATTGGAGAGCCAGTAGTATCAATCCAACTTTCTGACGAGTGCATGGAACTCTTCCGACCTGACCGCCAAGATTTTCTCAAGCGACTGCATGAAGAACTCAAAGAGAATGACGGGCGGTTTGTCTCAATGCTAGTATCCCAACAAAGCCGTACATCAATGCGGCTTTCATCCAACTCAACCTATCCGGTCGTGCTCCGTTTGGCTCCGGGGTCATTTTCTTCTCCCTTCCAATCAGACAATGGCAACAGGAAAACATCACGTAAGTTTGAAGTCGGCCTGTTGATTTCTGCTCATCGAAGGCTCGCTAGGGTTGTGGAACTTCACGAAAACATCGTCAGTCGCCGCAATGCGGAGATTGAGCTGTTTCAGAAGATGGAAGCGGCGGAGTCGATGTAATAGTCGGAATGTGTTTGTAGCGGAACTCCATCAGGCTCCCGGTTGACAGAGTCTGCAAGAAGCCGGACATTTTACCGGCAGTGTAGAGACTGACATGCTTTCGCTCTTCGACACTAGCCAGTCGAAGTTCCTCCTTGAGGGCATAATCGGAAACTACACTGCCATTATCGAAATCATGTGCGGATGGTGACCATACCCGTCAGATCCTTGCTCTGATGAGTCACTGACGGGTGTATCCCCTCAGCCCTAACGAGGTATTCCATACCTGTTATCACCAGAATTGGCGCACTTCGTCCCTCGTGGGCAAATGTCAGGGTGAAGATCGGCGGAGAAATAAAAAGGAGAGTCGAGGCTCGATCTCGGATTACTACCCCCAAGTCGCGATCTGCATGCGACCTCTCGCCTTAGAGATTTCCCAGCGAGTAGAGCGTCTCGACTCTCCAAGACGATGATAGTTATGACGGGCAAAAATGCAAGCAGGAATTGCGCGATTGTGTTCGGTCGTTTGGAGATTCGCGTGGATCTAGTAGGGGGCTCGTGACGTTCTGTTGTTGGCAGGCGGAATGCTTCTTTTAGGGGCGTGCCAGTCAATAATTGCAGCAAAAAAGAATGCGTTCTTGCCGTTGACGACGAGGAGGGGTTCCTCGGCATGCTCAAAGCGGCGCTGGAATGCTACGGTTTCCGGGTGCATACGGCTTCCAGTCCAAAGGAAGCGATCACGTTGTATCGGGACCATCAACGAGACATTGGCATGGTCCTGTTGGATTACTTGCTGCCGGACATGTCAGGTGAATTGGTTTTCAAGAACCTGCAAGGTCTGAATCCAGACGTGCGGGTGGTCTTGCTGACCGGTTGCGAAGAATCGGTGGCGAATGAGATGTTCAAGACAGGCCTCCGGGGCTACCTTCAAAAACCCTTTAGCCTGCCAGAGCTTGTCCAGAGAGTTCGGGACGCCATCGACGCCCCGGGGTCTGGGTGTTCGCCATCACCTGCCTGATCCGGTTCCTTGCTCGCCTGTCTCGCGATCGTAAAGATGGCAAATCTCCATCGGCTGCTCCAGTTTCCCGCCATTTTTGCCTCTAGAAAAGCTATTGCACTTTGGCAGGCGGCTGCTTATATTCTTTGTGAAAGTTTTCTCAAAGTGGTCGCATCAGGTCGGCCCCAGAGAACGCAAACGTCATGGCATATTTCATTACAGACACTTGCATCGGCTGCACGGTCTGCGAGCTGAAGTGTCCTGTGGACACCATCAGCGGCAAGTCCAAAGAGCTGTACATCATTCACCCTGAGGGCTGTATCGATTGCGGGGTGTGCGCCATCTATTGCCCGGTTTCCTGCATCCAGGACCAATATGGCAATCTGGTCACCCGCATCAAGCCAAGCCAGATCCCAAAGGCCAAGGTCATCGTGGACGACTGTACCGGCTGCGAGTTCTGCGTGGATATTTGCCCGTTCGATTGCATCCATATGATTGAGGACCCCACGCGCACCGGCGCGGTCCACTATAAAGTGGCCGAGGTCGTGGCGGAGGAATGCGTGGCTTGCCGGCTGTGCGAGATCGTCTGTGATAAAGATGCCATTATCGTGCCGAATGCTCCGACCCATCGGGCGGCGATGTTGCCGTCCCAGTTGGAGAAGCATTAGTTCTTTCAAATGAGTGACGCAAAGCAGTCAGGGGAAACGCCTTCGCCGGGCGTGGTGGAACCGTCGGCCGAGAAATCGACCTTCGCGACGCTGGCGGTGCAACTGTTTGTGATTCCGTTGGCGGTGGTGCTGTTCTGCGTAGCCCTGGCAGGGTTGTTTATGTGGCTAACGGCGGAGCGCAAGGGGCTGGATGACTATTTGGGCGCGTTGCGGGCCAGTTCGGGCGAACAACGCACCCGGCAGGCGCAGTACCTGTTGAATTACATTCAGGACTCGAAGCGTTGGCAGGGAATTTTCGATGTCACGGCGCAGATCAGTGCGGATCGCGAGCAATTCCTCGCAAAAAATCCGCACGCCGTCACGGACATCGTGCAGGTCTTCGAAGAGTCGAAGGGTCAGGACCCAAAGACGAGGCGGTATCTGGCGTTGGTGCTCGGCTTGTTGGGAGATCCCCAGGCGGTCGCCGCGCTGCGCGAGGGGCTTGATGATGGTGACGTCGAGACGATAAAGAATTGCTTGTGGGCGTTGGGCCGGCTGGATGATGAAGCCTCGGTTCCACAGGTCATTGAACTGACTCACAACGATGAGCAGTCGGTGAGACTGATGGCGGTGTATGTGCTTGGGTCGATGAAGAGTCCAGCGGCGCAGAGGGTGTTGGAAGCGTCACTCAACGATCCGGACGAGCTGGTAAAGTGGAATGCAGCCTTCGGGTTGGCGAGCAAGGGGAACGCCGCCGCTTGGGATGTGTTGGCAAGGTTGCTTGACAAGGAATACGTAGACCGTGTTACTCAGTTGATGCCGAAGGAGGGCCGGCCGCTGCCAGAAAATATCCAGCGGTACCGGGTAGCAGCGGTGACGTGGGCGGCGAAATTAGATCCGTCGAAGGCCACCCCGTTGCTTGAAAAGATGAGTACCAGCGAAACGGATTTGCGGGTGCGCAATGCGGCGATTCAGCAGCTGAACAATTTGAGACATAAGTAGCCATGGCAGACTTGAAATTTGTGGGAGCGGACAAACCCCAGCAGGGGCAGACGTTAAGTCCGCGTGAAGAAGCGGTGCGGCGCTTGAAGTCCAAGGGAATTCTTGATCCCTCGGGCCAGCCCATGCCGCGTCGACAGTTCTTTGTGAGCCTCGCGCTCGCGTGGGCGACCTTCGCCGCGGCGCTCGGGGGCGGATTGACTGCGCTTTTTGCGTTCATGGTTCCGCGTATCGATTTCACTCGTGTCGATGTTTTCAAAGTCGGTCCACCGACCAATTTTGCGCCGAGTACGGTTGATGAATCATTCAAAGCATCCCATCGCGTTTGGGTTGTGAACCACGACAGTCGCATCTTCGCGATTCAATCTGTGTGCACCCACCTCGGTTGCACGCCGAACTGGATGGACGGCGAACACAAGTTCAAGTGCCCGTGTCACGGGAGCGGCTACACCATTGACGGAATTAATTTTGAGGGTCCGGCGCCGTTCCCAATGCGGCGCTACGAGGTCACCCTGGCGGACGACGGCCAGATCGTCGTGAACGAAGGACGGCTGTTCTACTGGGAAAAGGGCGAGTTCGACGATCCGCGCGCCTTCATTGCGGTGTAAAGAGCCATGCTGGACAAAATCAAAAACGCAGTCCTCGATTCACAAATCAAGAAATCGATCTTTCGCGTCGGTATCCCGAATACCGACCGCAAACGCGTGCTCATCGTCCTGGGTAATGTGTTCCTGCACTTGCACCCGACAAAGGTGCGCACGAGCGGCGTGAAGCTCCGCTATACGTGGTGCGCTGGCGGTTTGAGTTTTTTCCTTTTCCTCGTGCTAACACTGACGGGCGTGCTCCTGATGTTTTATTACCGTCCGACCGTAGAAGGCGCGTACGTGGACATGCTCGATATCCGTTCGCAGGTTCCGTTCGGTATCATGCGGGAACTGCACCGTTGGAGCGCCCACGCCATGGTCATCATGGTGATGGTGCACATGTTCCGCGTATTCATGACCGGCAGCTACAAGCCACCGCGTGAATTCAACTGGGCGATTGGCGTGCTGTTGCTCGTCCTTACGTTCCTGCTTTCATTCACTGGCTATCTGTTGCCCTGGGATCAGTTGGCGATCTGGGCGATCACGGTCGGCTCGAACATGGCGAAGGCCACGCCGGTGATGGGCGCGGGTGGACCGTTTGCGGACTTTTTGCAGATTGGCGGCGTGCCGCTGGTGCATCCGGGGGATGACGCGCGGTTCATGCTGATTGGTGCCAAGGAACTTGGCGGCACTACATTATTGCGGTTTTACGTATTGCACTGCGTCGGCATCCCGCTCATCGCGGCGGTGTTGATGGCGGTGCATTTTTGGCGCATCCGCAAGGATGGCGGCATTTCCGGGCCGCTCTAGGAGCGGAAGCGGGCAGAATTTTTAATGGAACAAGCAGCGGCAAGTCATGGCGTTTTATTCGAGGCGTTCAAAGCGGTGGCCAATGTGTTGGCCACCCCGTGGCTGAGCTTTTCCCTCACCACCGTCGGCCTGTTGCTCCTGCTGCGTTTCCGCCGCTACGTTTTCAACTGGTGGATTGGCATCCTGGCCATTGTCATCGAGGCCGGCGTGATTATCTGGGGTATGAAAGACCCGAATTTCATGCTCATCGTCGGCAAACCCGACAACGTGCCGATCACGGCGATGTTGTTTATCTCCACCTTCGTGCTCTGGCTCGCAATGGTGCAAGCCGTGAACAACGACCGTCGCGTGGAGCAAAAGTTGCCGCCGGACGAGAAGGAGACTTCCAACCAAAAGACCTGGGTCTGGCCTGACCTTCTTTACATTGAATTCATTGCGCTGATCGTCTGCTCCATCGTCTTGATTCTTTGGGCGATTTACCTGCGTGCGCCCCTGGAACAACCGGCCAACCCCGCCGCCACACCTAATCCGTCGAAGGCACCGTGGTACTTCCTCGGGTTGCAGGAAATGCTCGTGTACTACGATCCTTGGTATGCCGGTGTGGTGCTGCCGAGCATCATCGTCGTCGGGCTGATGGCGATCCCATACATTGACACCAACCCAAAAGGCAGCGGCTATTTCACGTTCACCGAACGGCGATTTTCGATTGGAATCTTTTTGTTCGGCTACCTTGCGCTGTGGGTGTTCATGATCATCACCGGCACTTTCCTGCGCGGTCCGGGCTGGAATTTCTTCGGGCCGTTCGAATTTTGGGACCCGCACAAGATCGTCGCGCTCAATAACGTGAACCTTTCCGACTACGTTTGGGTGAAGTGGTTCCAATGGATTTACCAGAAGACGCACATCGAGTGGTTCAACCAGGGGCTGCCGCAGGTCACCAACGCGATCCCGCAGTTGCTTCCGCCGAATTGGCCTTCGATCCACGCATTTTTTATCGAAGTCGGTCACGCCATCAAACGCGAGTTCGCCGGCATCCTCTTTCTCGCATTCTACTTCCTGGCCCTGCCAGGCATCCTCGCCAAGACGATTTTGAAGAAGTTCTATGAGGAGTTGGATATTGCACGGTACAGCGTGTTGGTGATGTTGTTCCTCACCATGTTCACGCTGCCGTTGAAGATGGTGCTGCGCTGGACGATGACCCTGAAATATTTCGTGGACACCCCGTGGATCAAGTTCTGAGGCGATGAGAAACCAACCCGAGACCCTCCACGAGTACAACATCCCGCGCTTGCACTGGTGGTTCCTAATCAGTGGCTTCGTCTTCCTTTTAAGTCTTGTGCTGATGATTTGGGTTGATTACGACGGCGGCTACATCCCATGGCTCGCCTTGCACGGCGATCGTGAGTGGAAAAACTACCAGCATCAATTTTACGCAGTCGACATGAAGCGTATCGCGGCCGATGCCAAAGCCGCGGAGGTCAAGGCGAACGAAGCCGGCCTGTCCAAGATGCAGGAAGATTTGGGCAAGACGAAGAAAGAGTTGGAAGGCAAGAAGCCCGAGGAAGCAAAACTGCAGGCTGCGGTTGATCAGGCAAAAGTGGAGGACGACCTGATTACGCGCGAATTCACCATGCAGAAGGCCGTGCGCGACCAGGACCGGTCCTTGTACGAGGAAGCTCTCGAGGGCAACAACATGAACCAGGACTCGCCGGAGGTCCGTAATTCAAAAGACACCGCCGAGTCGATGAATGAACTCGTGTCGAGGCTCGATCTTCGCAAACAGGAAGCCGATGCAAAACTCCAGGCCGCCAAGGACAACCAGGCCGCGCTGATGGGGCACGAAGTAGAGCTGCAACACAGCATCAAGCGCATGGACGACGGCATCAGGCTTCTGACCACCCGCTACAATCAACTCGATAGTGCGCTCGTCCAGGGCGTTGTCAACGCGCCGGTCATTGAATTTGCCGCCGGGACGATCAAGGTCGAGCAGATCATCGCCGACAAGCATCATGTCGATGTGAATTTCGCGACCGTCCCGCGCGTGGATCGTTGCATCATGTGCCACAAGGGCATCGACCGGAAAGATCCGACGCCGGAAGACCGTGACTGGCGTACCAAGCATAAGATCGATTTCATCGAGTGGTCGAAGCAACCACAGCCGCTCCGCAATCATCCGCAAATGGATTTGTTCGTCGGCGACACGTCGCCGCATCCGGCCAGCACCTATGGGTGCACGGTTTGTCATTGGGGTTGGGACCGCGAAACTACTTTTTCACGTTCCGGTCATACACCTGACGGTGAAACGAAGCAGCCGTACGTCCTCGATACCTCGACGAAACAGTGGGTGCCGGCCCCGAAGAGTGAGGATAGTGACGATGACGATTCGAAGACGCAAAAAGTGGCGCTTACGAAGACCAACGCCGTCGAGATGACCCAGAAGGAAGTGTGGCAGAAGAATCACGACTGGGAAGAGCAGGAATTCCTTTTGCAGCCGATGCGTTCGGCGAAGTATGTGCAGGCCAGTTGCCTGAAATGTCACAACAACGAAACCAGTTTGAAAGGTGGCGAGAAACTGGATCACGGGCGCCGTCTCATCGAACAATTGGGCTGCTGGTCCTGCCATAAGATGAAACAGTTGGAGACGTACACGACCCATCACGTTGCCGCCGGTGAAGATTTTGAAGGCATCTGCAAATTCTACGACGTGAATGCCGATGACGTGCGGCGACTGAACGGTTTCCCGCAGGAAGTCTCGCTGACGCTTGGGCAGGAAGTGAACATCCCAATTCGCACACTGCGCAAGCCGGGCCCGAGCCTTTACAAGGTGGCCAGCAAGACGAACAAGGAATGGATGCGCAAGTGGCTCGCCAATCCGGTTGCCTTCCGTCCGAATACCTACATGCCGCGCTTCTGGGGACTCGACAATAACTCGGGCACACCCGATCGCAACGCCGTCGAGATCAACGCGATTGCGGAATACCTTTTTGCCGTCAGCGACCAGTCGAAGTATCCCGAGCCGGCTGTCCAGGGCGATGCCGAAAACGGTAAGAAACTCATCGGCCAACTCGGTTGCATGGGCTGTCACGTCGTCGACGAGAAGTTGATGGACATCAAGGTGCCGGGATCTTTGAAGCAATACATGGACGACTGGCAATACCGCCGGTTACGCTCACAAGGGCCGCAATTGGCCGGTGTGGGCAGCAAGACCAGCGTCAATTGGCTCTTCGCTTGGTTGAAGGACCCGAAGCAATATCATCCGCGGACGAAGATGCCGAATCTGCGCCTCAGCGATCAGGAAGCGGCGGATGTCGCGTCATACCTCGCCAGTCTTCACAACGAGAAGACCGACCAGGAAACATTGCCGGAAACGAAAGCCGATCTCCTCGACAAGGAGACGGTCGAGTACCTCCAGGTGACGTTGCCGGCGGAAGAGGCGAAGCAGAAGATCAATAATCTCGATGACCTTATCGAGCTGTATTTCGTCGATGAAGAGACGATGAAGTACTATCAGGATCCCGCGCGGCTCGCCCGCGAGGAAGCCCAGCTCAAGGCTTTGCAGAAGGAATTTGAGGAGACGTTCGACGACGCGGTGGATCGCAAGGCGAAGCAGTTGGCCGCTAAGATCGAGCAGGTAAAGGCGAAGATGCAGGCGGCGAAGCAGACGGTAGCTGCCATGCAGTTCACCGACAAGAAAAACGTGTATCTCGGCAGCAAGCTGATTTCGCGATACGGCTGCTATGCCTGCCACGACATCCACGGATTTGAAACCGCCAAGCCCATCGGCACCGAATTGAGTGAGTGGGGCAGCAAGCCGGTCGATAAGCTGGATTTCGGCCTGGTGGACATCGAGAAGGCCCGCCTCTCGTGGCTGAAGCAGAAACTCCACGCGCCGCGTTCGTTTGACAATGGCCGTATCGACGTCACGCGCATGCCGCAGGAGTTGCTGAAGATGCCGAAGTTCAACCTAACGGACGAGCAGATTGACCAGATCGTCACCGTCGTCTCGGGCATGACCGATGAGAAGTTGACGCCGAACGAGCCGCGGCAATTGACGCCTGCGGAATTCCAGATGGAACGTGGTCGCTGGACGGTGAAGGAATTGAACTGCATCGGCTGTCACATCGTGGAGGCGCAAGGCGGCGCGGTTCGCGCGACAGGCATTGCGACGGGGATGGAGCCGCCGCTGTTGAGCGGCACGCCGACGCAATTGCACCAGGGGCAGCGCACCCAGCCCGATTGGCTATTCCAATTTATTAAAGCGCCGCAAACCGGCCAGATTCGCCCGTGGTTGCACGTCCGCATGCCAACCTTTGGACTAACGGATGGTGAGGCCAACGTGCTCGTGAAGTATTTCGCGTTGCAAGGCGAAGCCCAGTTCCCGTATCAGTCGCCGAAGGTCGATATGTCACCGGAACATTTGGCCGCCGGTAAACAATTGTTCGAGCAATTGAAGTGCGCGTTGTGCCATATTGTCGACGGCAAAGCGCTGGGCAAACCGCTCGCGGAAATTCCCGAGGAAGATCTACCGCGTTTGGCGCCAAATCTTTCGCAAGCGCACGCGCGCCTGCAACGCGACTGGCTGGTGAACAAATGGCTCGTAGAGCCGCTGGCGCAGCAGCCGGGAACACGTATGCCACAGTTCGAATACGGTACGGCCATTGCCCCGAACATCCTCGGGGGCGATGGACGCAAACAGATCGAAGCGCTCGTGGATTACGTGCTGACATTGGGCACGCAGAATCAGGTCGCACAAGCAACGCCGCCAGCCGCGCCGGTGGTGGCGCCAACGCAGCCGTAAGGTGAATTTTCGGGGAAACGAAAGAGTCTTAGTAGTAGCAGCAAAACGAATCAACTTTGGCCTTGAAAAAGGTTGGTTCCAATAGAAGACTGGTCAATTATTGACTGTAAGGAGAATGAAAATGAAATTATCGAAGTTGTTCATGACAGTTGCCGTATGGTTATTGGTCGCCACGATTTCGCACGCTGCGGATTCGGCGTCGGTTTCCGGCAAGATCACGTTTGACGGTAAGCCCCCGAAGCAAAAGAAGATTCCGACCGATGCGGACCCCAAATGCGCGGCAATGCACGAGGATTCGCCGCTCATGACGGAAGAAGTGGTGGTCAATGCTGACGGCACGCTGAAGAATGTTTTCGTGTACGTCAAAAGCGGCCTGCCGGACGGAAAGACTTACGACACGCCGAAGGACCCCGTTGTCTTGACGCAGGAGAAGTGCCATTACGTACCGCACGTGTTTGGTATGATGGCCAAGCAGCCGCTGCAGATCGTGAATGCCGATGACACGCTGCACAACATCCACGCCCAACCGACGAAGAGCAAAGAATTCAATGTCGGCCAGCCAAACCAGGGGATGAAGACCCTGCGCACCTTCGCTGAGCCCGAGGTCATGGTGCACTTCAAGTGCGACGTGCACCCATGGATGTCGGCGTATGTCGGCGTGATGAGCAATCCGTTTTACAGCACGACCGGCGATGATGGCACATTCTCGATCAAGGGACTGCCGGCGGGCGAATACGAAGTGGCCGCCTGGCAGGAGAAGTACGGCGAGCAGGTCCAAAAAATCAAAGTCGGTGACGGCGAAGCGAAGACCGTCGACTTCAAGTTTTCAAAGCCCGCTGAATAAGGCGGGCCTGACGTAACAGTTTGTCCGTTGCGGGCGTAGTTGGAGTCACCAACTGCGCCCGCAAACGGTTTGTTTTTGAAGGGGAAGCAGATCAATGACAGAAGCGCAGCATCACGAAGAGCATCACGATGAGTTGCCGTTTTGGCGGCACTACATCTTCTCGACGGACCACAAAATTATCGGCATCCAGTACGGCCTGACCGCGCTGGTCTTTTTGTTTTTTGGCTTCTGCCTGATGCTGATGATGCGCTGGCAGTTGGCCTATCCCGGGAAGGCGCTACCGATCGCTTTCCTGACAAAAATGCTCGGGGAATCACGGATGCCCGGCGGGGTGATGGCGCCGGAGTTTTACAACCAGCTTGGCGCGATGCACGGAACGATCATGGTCTTTCTGGGCGTGGTGCCGCTGGCGGTGGGCGCGTTCGGAAATTATCTGGTGCCGCTGCAGGTGGGGGCACAGGACATGGCGTTCCCCAAACTCAATATGTCCAGCTACTGGGTTTATTTTATCGGTGGTGTGGTCATGCTCAGCAGTTTCTTTGTGTCCGGTGGTTCGGCACAGTCCGGCTGGACCTCGTACGCGCCGCTTTCCGTCATCACTCCCCAGAGTCACTCGCTATTCACGGGCCAATCCCTGTGGCTGACCGGCATGGTGTTTCTGATCACTTCGTCGCTTTTGGGATCGGTCAACACAATCACGACCATCATCCAGTTACGGGTAAAGGGACTGACGTGGATGCGGTTGCCATTTTTCGTGTGGGCGCAATTGGTCACGGGATTCCTGCTCGTGTTGGCGTTTCCACCGTTGGAAGCGGCCGGCGTGATGCAAATGATGGATCGCATGGCGGGTACGAGCTTTTTCCTGCCGAGCGGGCTGGTGGTCGGCGGCAAGGCATTGAACGTGAGCGGCGGCGGCAGCGCGTTGCTCTGGCAGCATCTCTTTTGGTTTCTCGCGCATCCCGAAGTGTACGTGTTGATTCTGCCCGCGATGGGAATCGTGGCCGAGGTTATCGCCAATAACACCCGTAAACCGCTGTGGGGCTACAAGTCCCTGGTTTATTCGGTGATTTTTCTCGGGTTCATGTCATTCGTCGTCTGGGCCCATCATATGTTTCTGACGGGCATGGGCACGGCCATCAATGCGTTCTTCCAAACCACCACGATGATCATCTCGATTCCGTCGATCGTCATTCTGACGGCACTGATTCTCTCGTTGTGGGGCGGTTCCATCCGTTTCAATGTGCCGATGCTGTTCGCCCTCGCATTTCTACCGATGTTCGGCATCGGCGGCTTGACGGGCCTGCCGCTTGGCCTGGCGAGTGCGGATATTCATTTACACGACACCTATTACGTCATCGGCCATTTCCACTACGTTGTCGCGCCGGGGACGCTTTTCGCGCTCTTCGCGGGAATCTATTACTGGTTCCCGAAAGTCAGCGGCAAACAACTGAATGAGTTCCTCGGTAAACTCCACTTTTGGGGCTCGCTCATCTTTATGAATGGCATTTTCATGCCAATGTTCATCGTGGGCATGGCGGGCGTGTCGCGTCGTTTGTACGATGGCGGCACTTCCTATCTCCACGCCCAAAACGTCCTTTATCTCAACAAAGTCATGTCGCATTCGGCTTGGGGGTTGGGAGTCATCCAGCTTATCTTCATTGTGAATTTCTTCTGGACCCTTTTTGCCGGACGCAAGGTGACCAGCGACAATCCGTGGGAGGCCACGACCCTCGAGTGGGCCACCCCGACACCACCACCGCACGGGAATTTTCTCAAGATTCCAGAAGTCTATCGCGGACCCTACGAATACAGCGTCCCCGGTGCGGAAAAAGATTTTTCTCCTCAGAACGAACCCGACAAGAAGCCGGGCGATTCGAACAACCCAGGAAAGAAATAGATGTCTACCGCCATTGAGATTCCTTACAACTCGACCGAGCGACCGGATACCGGCCTCTACAACGCCAAGCTGGGCATTTGGCTCTTTCTCGCGTCGGAAGTGATGCTATTCGGCGCGTTATTCTCGACATATGTCCTACTGCGTACCGGTGCGGATAAGTGGGAGCATGGCGCGGAATTCCTCAACGTCCCGCTGGCCACGATCAATACGCTGGTGCTGATCATCTCCAGTGTGACGATGGTCATGAGTTGGGCCTCGCTGAAGATGAAAAATCTTGGGCGCTACAAATTCTATATGGGCATGACGATCTTGTGCGGCGTGGGTTTCTTGATCATCAAGAGTATTGAGTACGCCCATAAATTCGAGACCGGGCTTTGGCCGTCGACGAGCACCTTCATGGCAATCTACTTTACGATGACCGGGCTGCACGGGTTGCATGTCATTGGCGGCATGATCGTCAACAGTTACCTCTGGGGGCCGGGCAGCAAAATGTGGCAGACCGATCCCGAGCGCTTCACGAATCGCATCGAAGTCGCCGGCTTGTACTGGCACTTCGTCGACCTTGTGTGGATTTTCTTGTTCCCTGTCCTTTACCTGTTGCCTGGCAAATAGGATGAATTGAGATACCATGAGCGATACACATCACGACGACATTCAGAGTCATGTGAAGACCTACATCAAGGTCTTCGTCGCGCTGGCCGTCGGCACGCTCATTACCGTGTTGGCCTCCAACATCCACCTCGGCATTATCCTCGGTATTATCGTGGCGTTGATCATTGCCACGGTCAAAGGTTCGCTGGTGGCGGCTTTCTTCATGCACTTGTCCGCCGAGCGAAAAATGATCTACGGGGTGCTCTTGCTCACGGCGGCATTTATTGTGGTGATGATCGGATTGCTCCTGTTCTCCCGCGCCGACCAGCAAGGTCGTCAGGAAGGAATCTTCGCCGTGCCGCAAGGGCATGTGGTGGTACATCCGGAATAACGATGTCACTAAAGACGTTCCATATTATCTTCGTCACGATGGCCATGTTGCTGTGTCTGGTCTTTGGTGGTTGGTGCCTTAACTCGGACTATGCGAAGGGACGCGCGGGTTATGCGATTTCCGGATACGCCTCCTTCGGTTTTGGCGTGTTGCTGGTGGTGTACGGAATCCTATTCCTGAAGAATTTGAAGGAGAAGAAATAAAACGATGAACGCCTTTCGTCGAACAAGGAAACTGGTAGTGATTGCGGTGGTCGCCGCAATGGGTTTGGCGCCGCGCCTGTTGCTGGCCTGCGCCGTCTGTTACGGGACTCCTGGTGCGCCGCAGACGCGTGGCATGAATTTCGGCATTTTCACCATGCTGGGCGTCACGGGTGTGGTACTGGGCGGGTTTGGCGGCTTATTTTTTTCTTTCGCGCGTCGCGCCCGCCGTCACAGCACGGAACTGATGCCGTAACGATTCTAGCGAAAAGGACTGAACCATGTTGCAGAAGTTTCTAGGATTACCGATCAATGCCTCCGAGCGGGGGGCGCAGATGGACTGGTTGATTCTCTATGTGCACATCCTGATGCTCGTGTTGTTTGTTGGATGGATTACGTTTTTCCTCTATACGCTCTTTCGCTTCCGTAAGGGCCGTAACCCCCGGGCGGATTACACGGGCGTCAAGACGCACGCCTCGTCCTACCTCGAAGTGGCCATCGCTGCGATTGAAGTCGTCCTGTTGGTCGGCATTTCGATTCCCTTCTGGTCGTGGAAAGTCAGCGCTTTCCCGACCGACGCGAACACCGTGCATGTGCGCGTGATCGCGCAACAATTCGCGTGGAACGTTCAATATCCCGGTCCCGACGGCATTTTTGGCCACACCGACATCAAGTTGGTCAACGAGGAGTCGAATCCTGTCGGGCTCGACCGCAAAGGGGATCCTCACGCGAAGGATGATATCGTGACCTTGAATCAGCTTCACCTTCCGGTGAACCGGCCCGCCGTCATCGACATCACCACCAAGGATGTGATTCACAGCTTTTTTCTGCCCGTCATGCGCGTGAAGCAGGACGCCATCCCGGGCATGCTGATCCCTATTCACTTTGTTCCAACCAAGACTTCCGATGAGATGCGCGAGGAGGAGGCATTTACCCTTGCGCTTCCCACGGCGAAGGACCTCGACCCTTATGTCTCCATGGAAGAGTACAAGGCTGCCGACGGCACGGTCCTGGTGAAAAAGGGACACCTCATTAGCAAAGACGCGGCGGCGAAACTGCTGGCCAGCGGGATTAACTCTGTCCGCATTGGGCCGCACTACCCGGCGGAGATCGCCTGCGCGCAACTTTGCGGTCTGAGCCACTATCGCATGCGGGGTTACCTGACGATTGATAGCGAAGAACAATATGCGGCCTGGGTGAAGGAGCAGGAGGATTCACTGGAGGAATAACCATTGGTGACCCACTTCTTTCGTTGATCGAGATGAACAATTACTCCAACCCCTGGTTGCACCGCTTCGCTTGTTTGCTGGCTTTTGCGACATTCTTCCTTATTTGCGCGGGCGCGACAGTGACCAGCCATCGCGCGGGTCTCGCGGTTCCCGATTGGCCGACCACGTACGGCCAGTTCATGTTTTCATTCCCAATATCGAAGTGGGTCGGGAACATCCGCTACGAGCATGTTCATCGCCTGATCGCCAGCTTGGTGGGAATGCTGACCGTCGTCCTCACGTTTTGGTTGGCGCGAAAAGAGCCGCGCCGTTGGGTGCGCCGTCTCGGCATCGCCGCGTTGGGCGTGGTGATTGCCCAGGGAATTTTGGGTGGATTGACAGTGAAATTGATGCTTCCTCCACCAATCTCCATCGCGCACGCAAGCCTGGCGGAAGCATTTCTGTGCATTACGGTGGCCCTGGCATTGGTCACGTCCAAACGGTGGATCGAGGTGTCGCCAGCCGTCGAAACGGTCAACGCCGGGTTGATTCGACGGTTCGCCCTTGCTTCGACAATTGCCATCTACTTGCAGATCATTCTCGGGGCAGCGATCCGTCATTCAGAGTCGGGTGTTCTCGCCCATATCGTCGGGGCCGTCGTGGTCCTTGGGTGCGTCCTCACCAGCATGGTGATCGCTCTGCTCACCCGGAAGCAAAAGGACTTTCTACAGCCTGCAGTTCTGCTGCTCGGCTTGGTCACGATGCAGATTGTGTTGGGTTTGGTGACGTTGATGGTGCGCGTGCCAAAGAATTCCGACGCCCAACTGTCGACCGTCCAAATCATCCTACCGACACTGCATCTCGCGCTCGGGGCGCTAATTCTAGCAACGAGTCTGGCGATCACGCTGAAGGCCTACCGCTTTCTGGCGCTGCCGAAGGAAGAGGCGACGTTGCCATTTGCCGCAGGAGTACTTTCGTGAAGAATTTCTCTTCTTACGTCGAATTGACCAAACCGCGCATCCTCTCGATGGTGTTGGTGACAACGACCATTGGCTATTTTCTTGCGGCGAAGGGGATTCATCCGCTGGGGACACTTTTCCTGACGCTGTTCGGCGTGGGTTGCGCGACAGGCGGTTCGGCGGCGTTGAACAATTATCTGGAACGTGACGTGGACGGCAAGATGGCGCGCACTCGTGACCGCGCTTTGCCGGCGGGCCTGATCCAACCAGCCAACGCCCTCGCTTTCGGCATCAGCCTTGTACTGCTCGGATTATTTGCCTTGGTTTGGGCGGTCAACCTGCTCACCGGCTTTCTTGTCTTGCTCGCGGCGTTCCTCTATGTGCTGGTTTACACGCCGATGAAGCGGCTGACGTGGTTGAACACGACGTTTGGCGCGATCCCCGGTGCGATCCCGCCGTTGTGTGGCTGGGCCGCCGCGACCGGCCGGCTCGATGGGGGCGCGTGGGTACTTTTCCTGATTCTCTTTGCATGGCAACACCCGCATTTCTACGCAATCGCGTGGATGTTCAAGGATGACTATCGCGATGCGGGTTTCAAGATGTTGCCCGTGGTCGATCCGAGCGGCATCAGCACGTTCCGCCAGACAATCTTGTTTGCCGTCCTCCTGCTTGGCGTATCGGTGCTCCCTACTGCCATCGGCATGACGGGGAAGGTGTATTGCATCGGGGCACTCCTGATGGGCCTGGCGTTGCTGGCGGTCGGCGTGCTGTTCACCCGCTCGAAATCATTTCTGGACGCGCGACGGTTGCTCAAGGCTTCGGTCATCTATCTCCCGCTGCTGCTACTCCTCATTATCATCGACGCTGGCTTTTAGGTGTTGATCCAGATGAGCAACTCTCTCCTCGTGGTCGAAGCACTGACACACCGCTACGGCGAGCGCGTCGCTCTCAAGGGTGTCAGTTTTCAGGTCACCAAGGGTGAAATCTTCGGCCTGCTCGGCCCGAATGGTGGCGGCAAGACGACGCTTTTCCGAATCCTCAGCACCTTGGTTGCACCCCGGGAAGGAAGCGTGCGCATGTTTGGCGTCGATGTGGTGCGCGGCCAGGTAGAAATTCGCCGTCGCATCGGGGTGGTCTTTCAATCACCGAGCCTGGACCGCAAGCTGACCGTGCTGGAAAACCTTCGCCATCAGGGCCATCTCTACAACCTGCGCGGATCGGGATTGCAATCGCGGATCGACCAGTTGCTGTCGCGATTCGGAATGGCGGACCGCAAGGGCGATCTTGTGGAAACACTTTCGGGCGGACAGCGGCGACGGGTCGAGTTGGCAAAGGGCCTGTTGCATAAACCGCAGGTGCTTTTGCTGGACGAACCGAGCACGGGTCTCGATCCCCGCGTCCGGCGCGAATTATCCGATTATCTTGAACGACTGCGCGATGAAGACGGTATGACCATTTTGCTGACGACACACTTGATGGAGGAGGCGGATCGGTGCGATCGACTGGCAATTCTGGACCGCGGCGAGTTGGTGGCGCTCAGCACACCGCGCGAATTGAAGGAACAGATCGGCGGCGACGTGATTTCCGTGGAGACCCGGCAGCCGCAGCCGTTGGCGGAACAGATCAGCACGCGATTTGGCATTGAGGCGTTGGCCCTGGATGGCAGCGTGCGTGTCGAGCGTACCAATGGCCACAAGTTCATTGCGGAATTAGTCGAGGCGTTCCCCGGCCAGATCGACGCCATCAGTATCCACAAGCCGACGCTGGAAGATGTGTTTATTCGTCGCACCGGTCGCCGGTTCGAGGAGGCGGCGGCATGAGTACGAAAGCCGAAGGCAATTACTTTCTCTTGCCCGCGCTCACGCTCTGGTGGCGCGAAATGGTGCGATTTTTCCGCCAGACCAATCGCATTGTTGGTGCGCTCGGAACACCGCTGGTATTCTGGCTGTTGCTTGGATCGGGACTTGGAAAATCCTTCAGTGCGCCGTCGGCGCCCGCCGGGCATGGATATCTGGAATATTTTTTCGGCGGCACGATTGTGCTGGTGCTGTTGTTCACCGCGATCTTCTCGACGATTTCAATCATCGAAGATCGTCGCGAAGGATTTTTACAGGCAGTGCTGGTGGCGCCAGTGGGGCGGTTTGCCTTGGTGCTGGGAAAAATCCTCGGCGGAACTACGCTCGCGCTCGTGCAGGGATTGATGTTTCTGTTGCTGGCGCCGTTCGTGGGGATTTCCTTCAGCATCGTGTCGGTGATCTGGCTGGTCGTGGTGATGTTTCTACTATCGTTTGCGTTGACCGGCTTGGGATTCCTGCTGGCTTGGCGAATGGACTCCACCCAGGGATTTCACGCCATCATGAACCTGTTTTTGATCCCGTTATGGCTTCTGTCGGGGGCGGTGTTCCCCCCTTCCGGTGCGCCGGCACTGATGCGCTGGATCATGGTCTGCAATCCGGTCTCGTATGGCGTGATGGCGATTCGTCACGGATTGTACTGGGACGTACCGCAGGCGACCGTCGGGATGCCGTCGCGCGAGATGTGTTTTCTGGTGACCGTGGCATTTGCGGTGGCAATGTTTCTCTTGTCACTAAAGGCCGCACAGCGGACGACGCGGGGAGATTTGCAATGAAAGTAAAAACGATTTTGAACGTTGGGGTGATCAGCACGTTTTTCATCATTGTGGGGTCGATTCTGATGATCGTGATGCGCGGGGCTTCCACGGGGGCCTCGGCGATGGAAGTGCCCGTGCTTGGTTCCGTGCCGGAGTTTTCGCTGATGGAGGCGAACGGTACGGCGCTGCGACGGACGGATTTGCTTGGGAAGGTCTGGGTTGCCAGTTTTATCTTTACGCGGTGCGCCGAGGCTTGTCCGCTGCTGATGCAGCATGAAGCGCGGCTGCAGCCGGATCTGCCGTTGCGCGATGACTTGCGGCTCGTGAGTTTTTCAGTCGACCCGGATTGGGACACACCGAAGGTGCTGACCGCTTATGCGCACACCTTTGGTGTGGACCAGAGCCGCTGGTTCTTCCTTACCGGCGACAAGAAGCAGATCTATCGCCTGGCCAGCGATGGATTCCATTTGGCTGCCGTGGACGCTGACCCTGCGAAGGAAATGCCGATCCTGCACAGCACAAAGCTGGTATTGGTGGATCGCGGCGGCGCGATTCGCGGCTATTACGACAGCTCGGATCCCGATGAGATGCAGAAGCTCATTCGCGATGTGCGACAAGTGCTGGCGGAGCGGTCATGATCAGTTGGTCGGACCTACCCACCGTCAACGCTACGCTCAATGCAACCAGCGCCGTATTTCTTGGGCTGGGTTTCGGATTTATTCGACGGAAGAATGTGGCCGCGCACCGCGCGTGCATGATCGTGGCCACGGTTGTATCAGTGCTGTTTCTTATTTCCTATGTTACCTACCATGCGCACGCCGGGCGGAAACATTTTCCCGGGCAAGGCCTGGCCCAGCCGGTCTACCATACGATTCTTTTCACACACACCGTGTTGGCAATAGTGGTGGCCCTCTACCTGGCGCCCGTCACTCTGATTCGCGCTTTGCGTGAACGATTCGACCAACACCGACGGATTGCACGTTGGACGTTACCGATTTGGTTTTACGTTTCGGTGACCGGCGTGATCATCTACTTCATGCTTTACCACTGGTATGCGCCTGCCTAAGCCGATTGTTTTATTATTGATGCTGGCGGCGTCCGTGGCCTTCATTGCGCCCGCAGCTCGCGCGGAGAACGGCGCGGGTACCATCTCGGGTACGGTCCGCCTGATCGGTCCTCCACCAAACATTCCCATTGTGCTGCCCCAGACGGATTTCGACATGTGCGGCTCCGTGGCTCGGCCAACGCAGTCGCTGTTGTTGGGATCGAACCAAACCGTGCGCAACGTCATCGTGTATCTGGCGGGTTACACCCAAAACAACCCTGTCAACGGAACCAATGATGCGATCATTGTCGATCAACGCGACTGTGAATTTGTCCCGCGCATTCAAATTGTCCGTAGCGGTGTGCCGTTAATCCTGAAAAATAGCGATCCCATCCTGCACGTCGTGCGTATCGATTCGATGAGCAGCACCAATGGGGAACGGATGCTCTTGAAAGCCGCGACACCCTACGCGGGCTATGAAAAAATCTATCAACTCGCCAACTTTCGCGAACCGACGTTGTTGCAGGTGACCTCCGCCAACGGCCATGAATGGATGGCCGCCTATATTGCCGTCCTGCCGCATCCTTGGGCCGCTCTCACCGACGAGAATGGACGATTCATGTTGCATAACGTGCCCGTGGGAACACACAAGATCTATGTGTGGCACGAGGCGCTCGGCACAATGGTGCGGGAAGTGCGCGTCAGTAACGAAGGCAGCACGATGGTGGACTTCCAGTTTTCGACAGCCCATTGACTGTTTCGATGGCCATTCACCCGTCTTACAGGCTGCGCAACATCCGTGTTTCCGCCAACTTCGCATTCTTCTCGTCGCCGAGAGCGGTGAAGCATTCCTGCAGCGTCCGCCAAACGGCGCGGTCATCAATCCCGTGGTCGATCGCCGGCTGCAATGCTTTGATCGCCTCGCGGTAACGCCCGGCCTGAACAAGCGCGGATGCGAGGCTCTTGCGACCGACCAATCCATTGGGCGCGACCGCAACCGCTTGCGTTCCGCAGGCGATGGCTTTGTCAAATTGCTTCGTGCTTGCGTAGTAGGTCGTGAGGTTGACCAGTGCTGGATAGCAGTTCGGATCCTCCGTCAATGCGTTGTTAAAAAGCGTCTCGGTATTCGTCCAGACCACGGAGCGATTCGCGCTCAGAATTGTTAGCGCAACCAGGGACATGCCGGCTGCGGCGGCAATGATGGGTTGGGCACGTCGGCGGTTGTTTGCTAGCACAACAATCCCGACGCTCAATGGCAACGCCAGTCCGATGAGGGGGATGTACGTGAAGCGGTCGGCGACGACGTGCACGCCGACTGGTACCAATCCGATGGTCGGGGAGAGTGTTATCAGGTAAAATAACCAGGACGGCAGGACGATGGGGGCGCGCCTGCGAAGAGCAAAGGCTGCCGCGAGGAGGATGGCGAATACCAATAGGTAGCCAACGGCGTGAAGCGGCGTCCAACCAAAATCCTCAAACGACGGGTACACGGCGGACAGGTGGAGAGGCCAGAAGAACTTTCCCACATGAAAAAGCGTACAGTACCCGACCAATCCGAACCGCGCCCAGAGTGGGACGGCTCGCGTGTCCACGACCGTTTCACCATTGCCGCTGGCCTGGGCGACGAACGTCGCGGCGCTGATGATTAGGCTTACAGCGAAAAATGGGATTTTTTCCCACAACGCCACGCGTCGCTTCCAAAATACATCGAGAAGCAGCAGCACGAGAGGGAGCGTGACGGCAGTTGATTTGGCGAGCGCGGAACAAATGAACAACAGTAAACATGTCCAGTAGTCGCGTCGATTGCCCACAATAACCCACCGCAGGTACGCCAGGATGGCAAGAAGGTAGAAGAATGCGAAAAGCAGGTCCTTCCGTTCGGTCGCCCACGCAACGGATTCGACACGGAGCGGATGCACACCGAAAATCGCTGCTGTCAGGATCGCCGCTGGTTGCGCGTGCACGAAGCGGACCCGGAGAAGCTGGAACGCCAGAAGCAACACGAGCAGGGTGTTCGCCACGTGTAGCAACAGATTGGTAAGGTGGTAGCCGAACGGGTTGTGACCCCATATCTGATAATCGATGGCGAACGAGAGCCACGTAAACGGGACATACAGCTTCGCGGCCGGCTGGGTGAACATCATCCATAGGTTCGCCGGGGAGAGTGAACGAATCGCAGGATTCTGCGTGATATGGCCGTAATCGTCCCATTCGAGGAATTGACCTTGCAAGCCTCGCGCGTGCGCGGCGATGGTCAGCAGGACGACCAGAAGGCCGCCGATCCACAACCACCGATCCGTACCTGCGTCTTCATTCATGGGAGCCGCCGAGGTCGGGTGCTCAAAGTTTGCCCTCACAGCGGCGCTGGGACGCCCGTGCCAATTTCGCATTGTTGGTGTCACCCAAAGTTTCGAAGCATTCGGCCAACGCCCGCCACACGTCAGGGTCCTGAACGTCGTGTTGCGCGAGCGGACGCAAGACGATGATAGCTTCGTGCCAATCCCCCTTATTGATCAGCGCGTACGCGAGATTCTTGCGACCCGGAATGCCGTCGGGCGCGATCGCAACCGCTTCGTTCCCTTCTTTAATGGCCTCATCAAATTCTTTGCGGGTCGTGTGCCACACGGTGAGGTTGATGTGCGCGGGCAGGCAATTCGGATTTTCCTGCAGGGCGTTGCGGAAGAGTGTCCCCGTGTCGTTCCAGACTGCCCCCCGCTGGT
>Ga0206891_10098_pt1 | contig 27649 bp, 25 predicted proteins | sample Alteio_BWOrgHeat_55_FD_153246 | JGI IMG/M metagenome (GOLD analysis project Ga0206891, IMG submission 153246) | Enriched cells from forest soil in Barre Woods Harvard Forest LTER site, Petersham, Massachusetts, United States - Alteio_BWOrgHeat_Nextera7 ...
CAAAGCCAAGTTGGTTTGGAACTGACGATGACCCTCTGTCATCGAACGGGTGTAGCTACGTAGTAACAGCGAAAAAGCCTTCAAAAATTGTCTCTCCCGCTGGGAACGTCTTTATTTTTGATACGCTGGATGTGTCGACAACAGGTTTCGATCAGGGCATTCAGTATGGCGGGATGACCAATGCATCTTTGACCGCATCAGGCATTTCCAGTTTAACCCTTACCGCTGAGCCATACACATTCAGTAATGGAGGGGCAACGATATACAACAGCCTGGGCGAACCGTTGACGATGTATCAGAAATCCGGAGGCACAGCCGTCGTCGGGTCTGCCGTCAAAGGACAACGCGCGACGATGGTAGGCAACCAGTTCACACCTTCAAGTGACGTCACTGTGGGTGAGGTCGACGTCGCTATGGGCTCCATCTCCGGCAAAGACCCCTACACTTTGGCGATTTATGCTGATAGCGGCGCTAACTCGCCCGGTAACTTGCTTGCGGAGCAGATTCCTGACGGCGGAACGCCACAGTTTGGAACTTGCTGCGGTGTGGTCACCGCTTCAAACTGGTCTGACTTGAAGCTCACTGCGGGCACGCCTTACTGGCTAGTCGTTATAGCACCATCCGGCAACGTGGGAGCTTGGAATTCATCGAGTGTAATATCAAGCCCTGGATTAGTCGCTATTTCGACCCACGGCGCGAGTTCTGCCGCGACGAGCAAACTGGGTTGGATCGTACGTTCGCAGCTCCCAAACGCTTTTGACGTCTTGAGTGCGGCGGAAGGCAAGGCCAGGTAACGATAAGCGCGCCGGGCGTTAAGTTCGACCAGTTCTTTACTCGTGGGGATCGCTTGATGCGATCCCCACCGTCTTTTTGATAGTATATTTGCGGCTTTGTTGAGCCTACTAAGATCGCAACCAATCATAATCTTTTGTGCCGTTCTCGGCGGAGCGAACCCTTGACCGCTACGCCCGCTGCCGCCAGCCGAGCGCTGGTGCAAGCAGCTCTCGGCGCCGCAATTGTTCACAAAGAGCAGTGCATGAAGAACTGGTGGATCGATATACGAGAATACTGCGACAAACCGGGGTCTTGGTCGTGAGACTTAGCGGTATATTAGATTTCGCACAAGTGTGGCTAAAATATAGGTCCACCAAGTTAACATCTAGACATGACTTTACGGTCAGAAATGTTTTTAGCTCAGAGGATATCAGAGGCAAGGACCGTTGCCGACCCAATCTTGAGGGTCAGACACCCCAAAATTGACTATCATCTGATTTGGAACGCGAGCCCCCTGTGGTAGGTAAATTGTAGTCGCAACTTCTTTGTTTTGTCCTGCCACGAGAGCAGTGGCGGATTGATCCCAGCCGCCAGCAAGTATCCCCGGGCATGCACTGATAAAATAGAAATGAAATGACCGACCAGCGTCTATGGGATCAGATATTACGAAAAATTGGAATTGCTGATTGTTAATACCTATGTCCTTATTTGTGTACGACATGACCTGAGCCCCTGAACTTCGTCCAAGAGTGGTTAGAGTCCGTGACCTTGGAAAGGGTACGGACGATGAAGCGTTCGCGGTTTACGGAAGAGCAGATCATCAAGGTTCTTCGGGAGCACGAGGCCGGTGTGAAGACGGCTGATTTGTGCCGGAAGCACGGGATCAGCGAGGCAACGTTTTACAACTGGAAGAGCAAGTATGGCGGGATGGAAGTATCCGAGGCTCGCCGGCTGAAGGTTCTGGAAGACGAGAACCGCAAGCTGAAGAAGCTGCTGGCGGAAACGATGCTCGACAATGCGATGCTGAAGGACCTCACCTCAAAAAAATGGTGACGCCCGCTGTGAAGCGGCAGGCTGTGGCTCATCTCTGTGTAACTTATGAGGTGAGCCAACGGCGGGCGTGCCGGACGATCGGGGCCGAGCGGACTTCGATACGTTATTGCAGCGTTCGTCCTGACGATGGGCCATTGCGCAGCCGACTTCGCGAGCTTGCCGCTCAGCGTCGCCGGTTCGGTTACCGCCGCCTGCTCATTCTGCTCCGTCGCGAGGGTACGCATATGAATCACAAAAAGCTGAGACGCCTTTATCGTGAGGAACGCCTGCAGGTGCGCAAGCGCAACGGGCGCAAAAGAGCGCTTGGAACAAGGGCTCCGATGACAATTCCTCAAGGCCCGAATCAGCGCTGGTCGCTGGACTTTGTGAGCGACCAACTCAGGAACTGTCGCAGGTTCCGCATTCTTACCGTCGTAGATGACTTCACGCGCGAGTGCCTGGCGCTGGCCGCAGATACGTCGCTCTCGGGCTTGCGCACCGCTCGCGAACTCGACGTGATTATCAGCCGGCGCGGCAAACCTCTATCTATCGTCAGCGACAACGGCACCGAACTGACGAGCATGGCGATCCTGAACTGGTGCCAGGAGACGGGCGTGGAATGGCATTACATCGCGCCAGGCAAACCCACCCAGAATGCCTTCATTGAGAGCTTCAACGGCAAACTGCGTGATGAACTGCTCAACGAGACGCTCTTCGACTCACTCGCTCATGCCAGAACTGCCCTGACGGAATGGAAGAATGACTACAACGGCTTCCGACCGCACAGTGCAATCGGCAATCTGCCGCCTGCTACCTACGCCAAACTCAACGATCCCGCGATGCAACGGGGCGGGTCGCTTGAGCTGCTCCGGGGCTCCGCTCCCCGCCCCGTTGCACCACCGAGCCAATGCGGCTCAAATGACGGACGGGCTCTAATTCCAATTGGATGAAAGAAGGGGCTCAGGTCACGAACGCAATCATTTCAATACCATCAGAAATAGCGACATTAGAAAACCTTCGAGTCCTCAAAATGAGAGCTAATAGAATAACGGGGATTCCTGACACACTGTCTGCATTAAAGGATTTGCGCGAGTTTGACCTTAACGAAAATCCTCTCCCTAAGATTCCTCCAGAAATTCTCGACAGGTCGAGTGATCCGCAGCGAATTATAAATTTTTTGGTGGAGATACAACGCAGTGACCGACTTCTACGATTAAATGAGGCCAAACTAATTTTGGTTGGTCAAGGTTCCGTGGGAAAGACATCGCTCTCAAAGCGGATAATGGAAGGGACATTTGATAGCGACGAATCAAAGACCGATGGAATTGCCATTAACCGATGGAAGTTGGCCGAGCGTGGACAAGATGATTTACAGATTAACATCTGGGATTTCGGAGGTCAAGAAATTATGCATTCAACACACCAATTCTTTTTAACCAAGAGGAGCCTATATGTCGTAGTAATAGACGCAAGACAGGGGGAGCACGAAAATCGTTTGGAGTACTGGCTCAAAATGGTCGAAAGTTTTGGCGCAGCTAGCCCAACAATTGTTGTTATTAACAAACTTGACCAACACGCTCTGGAAATCAATAGGCGGGGACTTCTGAAGAAGTATCCATTTGTAGTAAACTTTCTTGCGGTTTCTTGCAAGACGGGGTTCGGGATAGAGGAGTTACGCCGCGCGCTTAACACCAATTTGCGGAAGTTAGAGCATTTGAGTGATATTATGCCGAACTCTTGGTCAAAGATAAAGGGTCTCTTGGGCGACATGAAACAGGACTACATTTCATTCGAGAGCTACAGAAACCTGTGTCGTACTCATGGACTCTCCGAGGAAAAAAATCAGGATTACTTGATTGACCTCCTTCATGATCTAGGCATCGTTGTGAATTTTCGGGAAGACATTCGGCTCAGGAATACTAATGTATTGAACCCGGAGTGGGTTACGCAAGGAGTATACAAATTGCTCAATTCGTATTCATTGTTCAATTCAAAGGGGGTTTTAAGTGTGGACGCGATGGGCGATATTTTGGATGGGACTCGCTATCCTAAAGATTGTCATTTGTTCCTTATTAATCTTATGGAAAAATTTGAGTTGTGTTTCGAGATGGAGGACTCAAACCATCGAGAATACCTTATTCCAGATTTGCTCCAAAAGGAAGAACCCGCGTTGAACTGGGATTATGAAGGTAGTCTTGGATTTCAATTTCACTATGATGTTTTGCCGGCGAGCATCGTGTTGAGACTGATTGTGAAACTAAACCACTTGATTTTGCAGAAGACCTACTGGCGCAGTGGAGCAATGTTTTCCGAAGGCCAAAACCTTGCCCTCGTAAAATCAGATGAAGAAGAAGGCGTTATTTACATTTGGGTTGGTGGGCCAAAGGACAATCGTCGTTACTTCCTAGAGGTAATCCGGCAGGCGCGTCGGTCAATTAACAGGTCAATTCCGAAATTAAGAGTAGCGGAAAAAGTACCGTTCAGATCTGTTGTAGTTGATTATCAACATCTTCTAGCGCTGGAGAGCATGGGCGAGAGAGTATTCGTACCAGAGGGATTAAAGCAAAAGGCCGATGTCAAGGCTTTGTTAAAGGCAATCGATCCGCGAGCGGAAGATTGGGATGACGAAGCACGAAGCAATGACTCAACGAAATTGCGCCAGGGCTCCACGGAAGGGACTGTGTTCATAAGTTATAGCCATAAGGATCACCGACAATTGATGCGATTACGCGCGCATTTAGCTCCTCTTGAGCGAGAGTATGGACTTGAAGTATGGGACGATCAGCAAATAAAGGTGGGGAGCCGCTGGCGGGACGAAATTGAACGTGCACTAGAGCGTGCGTCTGTCGCTGTGTTACTTGTTTCAGCAGATTTTCTTGCCTCAGAGTTCATTGTTACGAACGAGCTGCCCGCGATATTGAGCAGGCAACATAAGCTGGGCTTGAGCGTAATGCCGTTGATTATTAAGCCGTGTCGATTTGGTAAGGACAAAGCACTTTCGGCGTTTCAAGCTGTTAACGATCCTGCTAGACCAGTTTCCGACTTATCTGCTTCAAAGCAAGAGGCATTTTATGCCAAAATTGCCGCAGATATTGAAGGACGCCTTCAACGAAGGTTCCAGAACGATATTGCGGTTTCTAGAAGTTGGAGCCTAAGGGATGCAGCACGAAAGTTCTTAACTGGGTGGGCTAAGTCTAACTGACGGTTAAGAATTCGGCGACAGTAGAATGTGGAGATTTTAGGTCAGAGTCGTAACTAGCTTCGAAGTAGATTCCGAAATGGTTCCGCGGTGTCACGGAGTCATTCTTGGTCTGATCCGGACGACCATCACCACGGCGCTCTGAGCGTTAGGACCTGTCAGCGATGTATCCTGTAGGATTAAACGTTTCGGTCGAGCGTCCAGATGTGGGCGCCGTCACCGCCCGTAGGCGGCCAGATAGTTCGGGTTGGAGGAAATATTTTTCGATCTGCCGCGGCTGCGGCCCAGAAATCGTTTGATGACCTCATAACACGTCTTTGCCTCGGCCTCCTGGGAGGTGGCGCAATAGGCTTTGAGCGAGCGGCGAACGAGATTGCCCCGCGAAATACCTTCCGCGCGTGCACGCGCGCGCAGTTCCTCAAGCTCAGCCTTCGAGATCCGGATAGGAAGCGTTTCGTTGTTCATGGCGGCTTTGTATTCCTGGTTCCGGCGCTCATGCCGCAGTATGAAGCGGGCTCGCGCGTTTGATCCGCTCGCGCTCGCGGGGATCGTTCATCGTTTCCCAAAGATCACCGCGCCGCTGGACATTGAGCCAGAAGTCCGGGCTGTAGCCGAACACGCGCGCCAGGATCAGCGCCGTCGGCGCGGTCACGTTCCGGCGGTCGTTGCACAATTCGTTGACATGTTTGCGCGGAACACCCATCGCCTCCGCCAACGCGGCCTGCGTCAGCCCCATGAGCTGGATGAACACCTCAGCCATGATTTGGCCGACCGTCGCCGGCTTGCGCTTTGTCATCGGCATGGTTTGCCTCACCTGTAGCTGTGGTCATCGAGACAGATGCCTTCGGCCTCGCCGGAGCTTCCGTTCTAACGGAATACCAGCCGCCAGTTTGCAGCGTGGCCTCTCGAAGTGATTACTGACTGGGTGGTTGGACTAACATTCACTGATTAAACGACGTGGAGCGTCGCTTACGATTTGTCTGTCCCGTTCACGCCGCTTCCCGCAGGCGCTTAACCTTGATAGCTCGTTCGTGCTTCATGGCCTCGGCGAGGTCGTAGTCCATCTGCAGGCCGAGCGAGATTTCCGCGCCGCCGCCGAACGCCTTGCCTGCCTGCGCGAAGCTGAAGCTTCGCTTCGGCGAAGGCAGGTCGAGACGGATCGCCACCTCCGGCGAAATACCGCTCTTGCCATTGACCAGATTGTTCAGCGCCTGCCGGGTCACCCCCCAGCGCATTCGCCGCCTCGGTCACCTTAAGGCCGAGCGGTTCCAGACAATCATGCCGAACCGAATCCCCCGGATGCGGCGGTGGCTTTATGCTCATCGCACAACTCCTTCAGTGGTAATATCACCACGGCGCTCTGAGCGTCAGCACCTGTCTGCGATGCATCCGGTAGAATTGAAAGTCCCGGTCGAGCGTCCAGAGCTGGGCGCCAGGGCGAAGCTCCGCCATGCGAACGAGGCAGGCGTCTGCATATGACATCGGACGATCGCGATAGCGCCGCATCAGTTCGCGAATACGGACATGTTCGTCGTGGAATGCAAAATCGACGCGAATAAATCCCGCCTCGACCAGGGCAAACAGATCATCCGCTTCATGGCCGTCGCGCTTCAGAAGAAACAGCGCCTCGGAGACGACCGCTTCGCAGGTGAATACAAAGGGCGGGGCCTGTTTGCTCTGTTCGACAGCCCAGGAATGCCAATGATCGTCGCCGACGAGGAGCGCGATCAGCGGCCCCGTGTCGATGATCCATTCCGTCACCGGCCGTAGCCGGCCATATGCTTCGGATTGGTGGAGAGATCCTTCGATCCGCCACGGCTGCGGCCTAGAAATCGTTTAATGACGTCATAACCCGTCTTTGCCTCGGGCTCCACGGCGGTGACGCCATACGCTTTCAACGCGCGGCGAACGAGACTGCCCTGCGAAACGCCTTCTGCGCTCGCGCGTGCGCGCAACGCCTCACGCTCACCCTTCGAAATCCGCAAGGAAAGCGTCTCGTCATTCATGGCGGTATTGTATTGCATAGTTCGGAAATTGCAAGACATTCATGGCCGGACCCAAAATGTGCCCGGACCGCGCGCACAACAAATGCGGTCCTTTCAATCATCCTGCGCCGCCGGCAATGGCCCGCAATCTTCAGCGAGGCTGTCTTTCAGCCCGACAAGAAACACCGCTTGCAGGCAGATCGGATCGCTTCTGTTGCAGGTGCCCGGCGCAGGGAGCGAAGTGGTCGCCTCGTTCGCCTTCCACACCTGCCGCTCGATGCGGGCGCTCACATCCAGATGATAGGTGAAACTCTCGAGGCAGGTCTCGAAATGCTCCCAGAGCGCCACGGAGGCCTTCTGCGCCTTGCCGACATGATCCCAATGCCAGCTCGTCTTGCAGCCCTGAAGGATGCGTTGCGCCTCTTTCATTTTGTCCGCCTGTCCACCGGTGGCTGACAAATAACCGCCATGGACGGCGCGCAGGCAATGATCCATTTCCTGGTAGCGCGGCTGGATGACGAGATCGAGATAATACCAGAAGGGCTGCCAGCCATTATTCCCGGTGGGCGCGGGATCGTCTTCGAGATGGCCTTCTATGTTGAGATGATTCTGCCAGACGGCGGCGAGCTGAGCCTGATAGGCGGCTTCATAGCGCGGCCACGCTTCGTTGAGATCGCTTCCGGCCTTCGACTGGCCGATGGCCGCGAGCACCGCGTCGGTGTAGAAGGTTCGCTGCACGATGGCGCCGACGAATTGTTTGTTGACGCTGCTGATTTCGTTTTCGCGCTCGGCGAGCGTTTGCGTCTGCTGCTGGTCCCAGCGCTGAAACACGTTAACGCTGAAGGAAACAAGCGCGCCCAGCACGCCGGTGAGGAAGAAGCCGAGCAGCGTCACGCCCGCCGGCGTGTTGATGAGCACGGTGAGGCCGGAGTCTCTCTTCGGCTTGCCCCCGCCGGGCGAACTGTCGTCATCCATCAACCCAATCTCCATTTGCAGCAGCGCGCAGCCTGGCCGTCATGCGCGCATGAACAATAGTATATGCATCACTGGCCGTCGCTTTTGATTTTGCATGACGGCCGGATTGAACAGGACGTCCAAATTCCGTTGTCACCACGTTGCGGGCTTCCGCATGCGCGATACTTCGCGACAGGCAGCGCCTTGTGTGTTGGCGGCGTGCAGCGAATAGTACCCGGACAGCAATCGGGGCGCGTAGTGATGACGAAATGGCGCTGCATATTGGTGATCGCTCTCGCGATGGTCGTGTCCGCCGCCACTTCGACAATGGCAGGCACGGACAGCCTTTCCGATTTTGTCGAGACATATCAGTGTTCGCTCCAAGGCCTCATCGCGAAAATCCTTGCGCGTGATACGCGCGTGGAGCATGGCCGGTTCGTAGTCTTGTCGTTAGCGGATCCAGCGGCAAATTATGTGCAATGCCATTTCGGGGAGCGTGACCGCGAAGCCCTGTGCGAAGCGTCATCGGGCTGGTTCAACAGGCACGGCGAGAAACGCCACTTCACTCCCATCCAGCTTCACGCTTTGCAGAAACTCGGCTTCTCGACCGATGGTTCGCATGGCAATTTCCAGCGACATATACACTTTGCATCCTACGGTCCCGAGCCTTACGCGCTGGCCGGGATGATGCTGAGTGCCCTCTACGAAGGCTACGACGCGCGCAAGGATTTGCCAATCGAGGTCGTCGCGCCGTTTGCACTTCGGCATGGCTATCTTCCGCGGGAGCGTTGCGTACCTATCAGTTGAGCCGCGCGGAATAATAATTACGGCTCTGATGAAGCAACCGCCCTATTTGCGCTTCTCCTTGCCGCCCAGGGCGAATTCCAGATCGCCGTCATAGCCGAAGCAGGACTCGATCTCTGTCCAAACCCCGCACCTGCTTTTGCCCGGTTCCCGCCACATGGGCTTGTTTCCGTGATCAACCGTGCTCAGCTCCCAGGCCCATTCGCCGCAACCGCCCTTGTAAGAGCAATTGGCAATGACGGCGACCCAATAGGTGCCGGGTTTGAGAGACAGGCCATGACCGGGCAGCGTGATCGCGAAGCTTCCGTTTTCGTCCGCGCCGACCAGACTCCTGAACAAACCCCGGGCAATACGCTTGCCCGGCACGCCGTTATCGTCCCTGTAGAAAATCACGTCCTCGGATTTCGCAGGCCCGGGACCATTGTAATAAAAGCCGGTGACGTCGACTTCGGTGATCGTCCATCGCATTTTTTTCGGCACCACGAAATCGTCCGCGCCGGAATTGTCGGAGGACGAGAACGTGCCGGAGGTGAAATTCTGCGAGCCGACGCCATTGCCGCTGCTGTTGCTGTTCTGGTCGTAGAGCAGTTTGGCGCCTTTGGGGGACGGACGAAAATTGCGGGAGGAATTTGCCGCAGGCCCGGCGGCGGCAACGTCCGTCAGAGTTGCGAGCGCAAGCGCCGACACTGCTGCCAGCAAACAAACCCTGTTCATGTTATTCCCTCGGTCGCGAAACAGGCGACACACTAGCGCACGGTTGTGGTGCGGACAAGTTTGGACGGTCCCGAGATACGGGCGGTGGCGTTCGGCGTTTGGTTGCGGTTTTGCCCTGGCATCGAAATTAGGATGGTCGCTGCGCTTCGTTCTGCTGGACAATTCCGATCAAATGTGCTAGTTATTTTGATAGTATGAAATGTTGTGCCCGGCTCTTTGGTGGAGCGGCCGGGTTTTGTTTTTTCGGGGGTGCAGATAGGGCGTCCGGCGCGCGAACTGAACGTTTCGTTCTGTAGCGTGACGTTACGCCGCAAATCGCTGATAATCGCTGTTAAAATCGCTGTTATGCCGCTGCGGCGGATGTCGGAGCAATGAGTCGCAGTCCCGGGTTGCCTTGGCCGACCGGTTCCGCTACATAGCCCGGCTTTCCGGGCACCCATAGAAGTTTTCGAAGGAATTCCACCATGCGCGAGATTCAGGAGCTGGGCGCGGAGCCCCGTCAGGGCAAAGGCAAAGGCCACGCCTTCCGGACCCGTCAGAAGGGCCAGATTCCCGGCATCGTCTATGGCGGCAATGAGGAGCCGGAGCCGATCACGGTGGATGCCCACGAGCTCGAGCGCCATGCGAGCAAGGGCACCTTCCTGACCACCCCTTTCATGCTGAAAATGTCGGACCGCAAGGCCCGCGTGATCCCGCGTGCGGTGCAGACGGACCCCGTCAGCGACCGGCCGGTGCATGTCGATTTCATGCGTCTGCCCGAAGGTTCGCAGATCAGGCTGGCCATTCCCGTCCGCTTCAAGGGGCAGGAAAGCTCGCCCGGCCTCAAGCGCGGCGGCGTGCTGAACATCGTCAGCCATGAGGTGGAGCTACTGTGCCCGGCCGAGAGCATCCCGGAATTCATCGAGGGCGATCTGTCGAGCCTCGATATTCATGGTTCGCTGCACATCCACGATATCAAGCTTCCTGAAGGCGTGAAGCCGCTGATCCGCGACCGCGATTTCACCATTGCCTCCATCGTGGCGCCGACCAGCGTGATCGAAGAGCAGCGCGCGGCCGCGGCGGGTTCAACCCCGGCGGCGGCCGCTGCCGCCGAAGGCCCTGCTGCGGGCGGAGCGGCGGCCGGCGACAAGGCCAAGGCTCCCGAAAAGAAATAGGCCCTCACGCGGGCCTCCTGACCCGCAATGTCCGACACACCGCTCCTCATCGCGGGGCTTGGCAACCCCGGCGCCGAATATGCACGCAACCGCCACAATGTCGGGTTCATGGTCGTGGACGTGATCCACGAATCCTACCCGTTCGCGCCGTGGCGGTCGCGGTTCCACGGATTGCTGTCCGAAGGCATAGTCGGCGGGCGGAAAACCTACCTGCTCAAGCCGATGACCTATATGAACGAGAGCGGGCAGTCGGTCGGTGCGGCGCTCCGCTTCTACAAATTGCCGCTTTCGGCGCTGGTTGTATTTCACGATGAGATCGACCTGGCGGCGGGTAAGCTCAAGATGAAAACCGGCGGCGGCGATGCCGGCAATAATGGGCTACGTTCCATCACGGCGACGCTCGGTCCGGACTACAGGCGGGTGCGCATCGGCGTGGGCCATCCCGGAAGCAAATCCCGCGTCGCCTCGCATGTGCTGAACAATTTCTCCAAAGCGGAAGAGGAGTGGCTGGTACCGCTGCTTTCCGCGATGGCAGAAGCCGCACCCTGGCTCGCACGCGACGACGATACGGGATTCATGAACAAGGTGGCGGTGATCCTGAAACCGCCGCCCGAGAAAACAAAGCCCGCCACGAAGGACGATTGAATGGGATTCAAATGCGGTATCGTCGGCCTGCCCAATGTCGGCAAGTCGACCCTCTTCAATGCGCTGACGCAGACCGCGGCGGCGCAGGCGGCGAACTATCCTTTCTGCACCATCGAACCCAATGTCGGCGAAGTGGCGGTGCCCGATCCGCGCCTCGACAAACTCGCGACACTCGCACATTCCGCCGAAATCGTGCCCACGCGCATTACTTTCGTCGATATTGCCGGCCTTGTGCGCGGCGCATCGAAAGGCGAAGGGCTGGGCAATCAATTCCTCGCCACCATCCGCGAAGTCGATGCGATCGCCCATGTGCTGCGCTGTTTCAAGGACGACGACATCACCCATGTCGAAGGCCGCATCGATCCGGTTGGTGATGCCGACACGGTTGAAACCGAACTGATGCTCGCCGATCTCGAAAGTCTCGAACGGCGCGTTGTACCAATCGAAAAAAAGGCCAAGGGCGGCGACAAGGAATCAAAAGAACAATTCGCGCTGATGTCGAAGGCGCTCGTCCTTCTTCGCGAAGGCAAACCCGCGCGACAGGCGGAACTATCAGAGGAAGAGCGCGAGCCCTATCGCCAGCTCGGACTGATGACCCAGAAACCGGTGCTCTATGTATGTAATGTGGATGAAGGCTCGGCGGCGAAGGGCAATGAATTCTCCGCTGCGGTCGGCGAAATGGCCAAACGCGAAGGCGCGGCCTATGTCGTCATATCGGCGCGCATCGAAGAAGAAGTGGCGCAGCTCGCGGCGGGCGAACGCGCTGAATTCCTGGGACATCTCGGTCTCGAAGAACCCGGGCTCGATCGTCTGATCCGCGCCGGCTACGCGCTCCTCGGCCTCATCACCTTCTTCACAGCCGGACCGAAAGAAGCGCGCGCCTGGACGGTGACCAACGGCGCTCGCGCACCGCAGGCCGCCGGCGTCATCCACACTGATTTTGAAAAGGGTTTCATCCGCGCCGAAACCATCGCCTATGAAGACTATGTGACGTATGGCGGCGAATCCGGCGCCCGCGACGCCGGCCGCATGCGGCTCGAAGGCAAGGAATACATCGTCCGCGACGGCGACGTGATGCATTTCCGGTTTGGGAACTAAAGCCCCCCACAGCTTGACAGGAGTTTCGGGCGCGCCGTACACCCCCCGCCTTGGTCGGCAGCGTAGCTCAGTGGTAGAGCAGGGGAATCATAATCATATTTGATACCTGCTCATAGCTACACATACTTACGCCTAACTCCTTGAACCTCTTGTGTTTTTCGTTGGACAGATGTGCATGGGAGCACATCGGAAACCAATCCTGCGCGCATGTCTGGCGAGACATAGGCGAGACACGGGAGACACGAAATGAAACTTACGGATTTAAGTATTCGGGCGCTTAAGGCTCCCGAGACCGGCTACCAAATCTTCAACGATGACACCCTACCCGGATTTGGTATTCGCATCACAGCGAACGGAGCAAAAAGCTTTGTGTTCACGCGCCGCGTGCGTAGGCAGCGAGAGACCATCGGCCGAGTCGGCATCATTTCGCTTCACGAGGCACGCACGGACTGAAATGCGCCAGTGTAACTGCATTGTTTGCTTGGTCGAAGCGGCTGCGGAAGTTCAAGTGCTTCGGAGACTCTAACTCCCGCCTTGAGAACTGGAGACTCTGTAAGTCATTGATGATAAATGAATATTATTGACGGAATATTTTGGTGCATGATTGGTGAACCAGAACCTCGCCACGTCTTGACCCGGCTTTCGCCCGACCCAACGAAACCGAGACAGTCACGGTGCTCGGTGCCAGATCCATCCGTCGGTGACTTCGTACATTTGGTTGCTGCTGCCCCCCTCCGCGTTGACTTTCCCAGCTGTGGAAGTGAAAAGGTGGAATGGATATGCGTTGTTTGCCGTGGTGCTGTGTGTGGTTGTATATCCCGGAGGCGCGGTAGCAAAAGCCGAAGCCGTCTGAGGAGCATCAGTGCTCGACAAGAATGACTGACCGCTGGAGACGACCCGCCCAAAGGCCTCCACTGGGATCCCGATGGGAACCGACAGCGGACAGATTTGCACCGAGGTGATCATACCATTTTTGCATTGCGCGCTCCCAGTGCCGGTGCCGCCGCCGATATCGGTCGTGGGGGATTTAAGGTAAAAGGTGTCCCCGTCCTGTTGGAAGGGAACTACGTTCGGCACACCTAGGACACTGATGGTGTAAACCGCGCCTATCAACCGGTAATAACCCGTACTGATCTTAAGGTTAAGTAACGAAACGTCTGTGGTCGTCGCGTTGGCGCTCATCACAATCTGTTCCGCACCCGATATCGACAGGGTATCTCCGGTAGAAGTACATTCTGCAGATTGTGACATCGTGATATTGAGTGGAGGCGTAGTGCCGGTATTTGTTACATATGTATTATTTGGTATGCATTTTTTATTGGTAACATCTTGAATCGCTTTTCCTAGTCTAACGCCCGTAAGGCTCGAAACATTGTTTATAGTATCCGGCGAAGTTGTTGTCGAAAGGTCACCCGTTGGCGTAACTTGATTGTTTGAACTGAACGACTGGATCGTGACGTAGGGTGGAGGCGTTGGAAGATTGGGTGACGTAATCACGTCGCCTATTGTGGCGCCAGCCAAGTTACTTACATTGAAGACTGTGGCGCCCGTCGAGAAAAATCCGCCCGTCGCGTTCAGAACGTAACCACTGCTTGGGCTTGTAAATCCCGATGCCGTGAATTGCGGCAAGAGCGGTGATTCTGACGCTATACAGCTCGGTGTTGGTGCCGTGGTTGTTGGACTACCTCCTACGGCTGCGATCACATAAATGAAGTAGGTTTTGGGATATTGAATGCCGCCGCCTAGATCGAGCCCCATCGCGCCGGAATTGTTGAGATCAACTTTACACCCCCCTGCCGGTATCTGCATGATGATGGAATTGGTACTGTCGGCAGCCGAGCCCGGTGCAATATCCACGGTATCCGAACTCGAATCATTAAACAGCGAGAGCCCGCTGATCAAATTCTGCGTCAGTTGCGGCACCAACTGCGAAACAAGAATCGGTTGCGCATTGCTTGAAAAGACCGACACGGCGGGTCGCGTGGCGGTTTCGTAGAGATGCACATTGGTTAATGAAGCGTTCGCGTCGGCATCATAAACATACGATGGAGTAACGTCCGCGCCTATCGCCACTGTCTGTACTTTGTAGACGTCTGCACTCAATGTCACGTTGTCGGTCGTAGTACCGTGGGTGTGTGCGAAATAGACCTGCGAGGATTGTGCGGTATCGCCGCCATTTCCTCCGAAATGATTGCCGGCGAGCGTGATCGTGTTTGAATCGTCGATCACGACGCCCGCTCCTCCTGCTCCGCCGGCATCGGACGTACCATTGCCCTAGATGTCCATGCCGGTCATCGAGACGCTGAACGCTTTCGCCAGATAGACCCCGGCGGCCTTCGATTCCTCTATCACTCCACCAGAGAGATTCATCTCGTCCGAGGCGAAGTAGATGCCGATCCCGCCGCCATCCGTATAGGGGTCATTCGTACCGGCGCCGGCCACGATGTTGCCGATCAGGCGCACATTCGAGCAGGCGCCCGGCGCGTAAAAGTCGTCGAGCAACGCGTCCTGGAACGACGTATCCTTGACGGAGATACCATCTATGTTCGGCCCCTTCTGAAATCCGCAGAAGAGGTCGTAACGGCCGTTGGCGAGCAGCGAAAATCCGTCGACGGTGAGGCGATTGTCGAGCACGTCAACGGCATCGGGGCCGTAAAAATAAATTGTCTCGGTTGACGACGACAGGTTGGTAGGTTGAGAGACAGTTATAGTACATGCTGACAGGCAGCTGCTATTAACAGCAACTACGACCGTTCCCGGAGGGATATCGTTGAGCACGCTGCCCACGACGGCGTTGCCAATATGGACGTTGAAAGTCGATCCCAAATTGTTGATCGTCGTGGTTGCGTTCGTGTTGCCAGTCGTTTTCGCGACAAATCCGTTGCCGCTGACCCCAATGCCCGACAGGCGGCAATAGGCATAAGTGCCGAAAACGGCCTGCGAGCCATAAAACGATGAGGACGTTACCGGGTTCGCCGAAGGAAAGGTATATCCCGAGAATGGGGTGAGGGTCGCGGACGATGCGATGAAATTGACCCGCGGGTTGAAATTCTGCCCATTACTGTTATTATTAGTGAGATTTTCATCACCACGAATTGTTGCATTCGGCGGGCAGAACAGGGGTGACGTAACGAGGTAGTTGGCCGGGATTGTTGCATTCCAAGGCCCAAAATTTGCTGGCGGGGTTCCCGATGGTAGAGTAGAGTTTACGTTTACCGCGTTTCCGTAAGCGCCAAGCCAATTCTGAAGCGCGATCGTATCGTCATGCCCGATGGTGCCGTCCGGTGTGGCGTCCCCGTACGCCCCCCATTCATGCGGGTCGCCATGGTAATTTGTTTTCTGGTAGCAATTCGCGAAGACTGGCGAAGCACTGTACGAGTCCGTAATCAGCGTACCTCCGTTGCTCCCAGTGATCGTCAGATTGATATTCGGCGTACCGGTTGCCGTTCCCGTCAGTGGAAGGGTCAGGGAAATTGCCGATATGTGCTGCGGACTACCGCTCATGGTTATGCCGGCGATTTCACTTCCCGGCTGGACACGAACGTCGAAACCCGGCACACCTAACCCGCTGACCAGTTCCCCTACGGTAAGGCCCGTTGGGTAGGAGGGTGAGCCAGTAAAAATAATGGTCGTGGTTCCTGGGCTTCCGCTCGTATTTGATGCCGTGGATGTGTACACGTTGCAGACCGCAGGCTGCTGCCCCAAAACGACGAAGTTACCAGATCCTCCGTCCCCGCCCGCATAGAATCCGGCCACCGAAATGATGTTGCCCGCGGTCATGGCGCTGGAATTATAGGCCTCGAGCGAACCGCCGGTGCAGCCATTGTTGGCAATGCAGCCGAATGAGATCACGGTTGGCGGCGCAGCCGACACGGGGATCAGCAATAGAATTACGGCTGCCAGGCCGGATAATATCGTTTGGGTTTTCATCATGGCTCCCCTTTCGCGCCGCAACGGCAGCGCAAACCTCTAACGTCGATAACCCGCACCGCGTAACGAAATAGACAATCCAAATATGTGCAAAGCTGGATTTTGTGAATTGCTACAAGGCGATAATAGGGGGGACAACGTAACTGACGCCGGTTGCCGCCCCTCTCAAAAATCCGAGTCCGATAATCGTCACTCATCGTTTATTGTCAATAGTCTCACGCTTTGATCCCATATTCTTTCCACAAGCCTTTCAAAGGGTGCTAGACATTCGAGGCGGTCATTTTTGGGGAAAGAGCTATGTCGATGGATTTTCGAACGAATCTAGAGCGCTCGATCGCGCTTATTGGCTTCACCTCTGTGCTTTTGGCGGCATCTGGAATCATGCCGGCATCCGGCGGTGAGAAAGTCCTTTTTGCTTTCGGCGGCAGTGACGGAGCTCTCCCCGCTGGTGCGCTCATCGCCGGCAAGCACGGCAGTATGTACGGCGCGACCGAAAGCGGTGGAAGCTCAACGCGATGCAGCGAGGGTTGCGGCACCATCTTCGAGATTGCTGGGGATGGGCGGGAGAAAGTTTTGTACTATTTCCAAGGTAAAAGTGATGGCGAGGGCCCCTCTGGCTCTCTTTTTCTGGACGGCTCCGGCAATCTTTATGGTACCGCGGCCGGGGGCGCCGGGACGAACTGCTCCGGCATTGGCTGCGGCGTAGTCTTCAAGCTCGCACCCGACAAAACCGAAAGCGTGCTCTACACATTTCAGGGGGGCAGCGACGGCCTACGTCCCAATGGCAGTTTGGTCGCGGACACGAGCGGTGATCTTTACGGGCTCACGATTGTAGGAGGAAATTTTAATGGCTCTGAGTGTGAGCAAGCCGGCTGTGGGACGATATTCGAGGTGCAACCCAACGGCACTAAGATTCCGCTCTACACTTTTGAGGGTGGCGGCGATGGCGCGTACCCCTCAGGTGGGCTGGTCGCTGATGGGTCTGGCAATTTCTACGGAACAACAGAAAATGGTGGTGGAGCCGCCTGTGGTGGGGACGGTTGTGGCACCGTGTTCAAGTTGACGCCCAACGGCACGGAGAGTGTGGAGACGGTGTTGTATTCCTTTCAGGGTGGAACAGACGGAGAGGTCCCTATGGACGGCTTGATTATGGACAGTGCGGGGAATCTCTACGGTACCACAGCTCGTGGCGGGTCGATTGGTGCCGGCACTGTGTTCAAGGTTACGCCGCAGGGGACGGAAACGGTCCTGTACTCTTTCAAGGAAGGCAAAGACGGCGGGCATCCCGAAGCCGGGCTTGTCATGGATGGAAAGGGCAATCTCTACGGCACGACCTATTATGGCGGTAGCCACGGCTGCAAGAAGACCGGCGATGGCTGCGGCACGGTTTTCAAACTCACCCCGGATGGTCAGGAATCCAAACTTTATACCTTCAGAGATTTTCACCAGGCCGACGACCGCGGTGTATTTCCACAGGCCTCGCTGCTTATGGGCAAGAAGGGTCTGCTCTACGGCACAACTACCGCAGGCGGGGTGGGCAACGACGGCGTCGTGTTCAGCGTGAAGAAATGAGGACCACCTGTCGTGTATCGATAAGAGAGCTGGAAGAGTACGGTTGCTGATCGGGCCTTTTAGCTCACGATGTGCGGGCCCGACGCTGGGTAGACACGCCTTCGCAATTTACGCCACGGCGCTAAAGTGGCGCCGCGTTGAGCTTGGGCGAATGGTACGGCCAGACGAACAACCCCTACGCTATGCGCGAAGCAGGTTGGTCACGGTACCTTTATTCGTGATGCTGCATATACCGGGCGCGAGCTGATACTTTCGTCTTCCTCAATCATATTTTCTCGGCACACTTGAGATACCCGGAGTGGTCTATTGGCGCAGTTACGACTCTGATCTTGCGAGCTCACTCTGCCGCTCGACACGCGCCGCTTGAACAGAACCCGGGCGGCGCGGTGGCTAATCGTTACCGCTATTATTCGATTGGCATCTACTCGCGGAGAGCTCGCACGGGCCAGGATTTACTCTGATCCCACCCTGTGAAGATCGCCGTGGAGACGCATACACCGCCTACATTCAGCCTCCTGGGGCCAATCAGGAATATGGTGAGGAGAGACGTTTTACCCCCATCCCCGCGTCACTTATGACACATCCTGGGGTTCAAGATATTCTCGATTATTGTCTCCAGAGATGTCGTTATTCCCTCATACCCTCTGAGGGGCGGGGACTTTTCAAAGTCGGCATTCACACAATTCTGTTGTATGTATATCGCAATCAGCCACGACATCTCCAAACGTTGCACATTTTGATGGCGAATTCATGACGTTTGTTATCTTGCTTGAACGTAACAACGTTATTGGAGGAAAAAACCTAGTTGTCGAACGCGGATACGCGAAAATTCCAGCGAACGAAATTCCAGATGACGCGCGCCTCGCAGAAATCACATTGCAAGACGGCATGGACATGCTTGCCGTTGATGATCGTCGCGTAGCCCATTATGTATATCCCGTTTTGCCTGCCAACGGATTGGCATTTCTCGGGCGTGGACCACGATGACGAATGTGCAAGCGCTTCCGTCGTGTCGCAACGTCCTCGGAGGGCCGGATAGGCGGCCCGAGTGATAACGACTCGGCTGCCATACACCCGCTTGAGACTATGTTGAGACTAGCGGTATTGTGGGGAGCCAAAAAGACTGATGCCGCCTGGGTGACTCGAACACCCGACCCCGCATTGCGAAATCTTGGCTCTAAAGCCGGCGAAGACATCACTGGCCAACCGGGTGTGGTGGGGCACCGCATACCGCAGGGCCCATTTCAAATGTCAGCTCTGCGGAAAACGTGCAGGTTCCCATCAGGCCGACCACGTCAAGACGCTTGCCTTCTATCCCGAACTGCGTTTTGAGGCCCTGAATAGCCGTACCCTATGCATTACCCAATTTTGGAAATCTCCCAACATTGGGTTCAAGGCGAAGCGGCCCCGGGAAGGCCAGATCAAGGACTTGCATATCCAGAAGAATTTCGACAAAACCGCTCCCCGCGTTGAGCTTTCGGTAGTCCCGAGACATAGGCGAGACACGGGAGCCGCAAGGGGCTAAAAACCCAAGGTATGGCAGCGTAGCTCAGTGGTAGAGCAGGGGAATCATAATCCCTTGGTCGGGGGTTCAAATCCCTCCGCTGCTACCAGCTGCGAGACCGCAACGCCCAATCGCAAAGGAAAAGACACGATGGACGGATCGCCCGGCGTGCTGCCGACATTTCCGGAGGTCACGCTCGACGACATCCGCGCGGCGGCCGAGGCGATCAAGGGCGTGGTGGGGCCCACGCCGAGCCATTGGTCGCGCACGCTTTCGGCGATCACCGGCGCCGACATCCATCTGAAGTTCGAGAACCTGCATTTCACCTCCTCCTTCAAGGAGCGCGGCGCGCTGAACAAGCTGCTGTCGCTGACGGCGGAGGAGAAGAAGCGTGGCGTCGCCGCCATGTCGGCCGGCAATCACGCCCAGGGCGTGGCCTATCACGCGCAAAGGCTCGGCATCCCGGCCACCATCGTGATGCCCGAAGGCACGCCCTATAACAAAATCAAACACACCAAGAATTTCGGCGCCCGCGTTATCCTGCATGGCGTGACTCTCGAGCAGGCGTTCGAGCGCGCACACCAGATTGCGAGCGAAAACCAGCTTGCCTTCATTCACCCCTACGAAGACGCAAAAATCGTTGCCGGCCAGGCGACGACAGCTCTCGAATTGCTCGATGCCGCACCGGAACTCGACGCCATCGTGGCGCCGATCGGCGGCGGTGGACTGATCTCAGGCATTGCGCTTGGCGCCAAGGCTTTGAAGCCGGGGATCGAGATCTACGGCGCCGAGGCAGAAGCCTGTCCGTCCATGTATGACGTGCTCAAGGGTGCTTCGCTTCCCTGTTCCGTGCAGACCATTGCTGAAGGCATAGCCGTAAAGAAGGCGGGCGATCTGGCCCGGCGCGTGCTCGCGGCTTTTGCGAAAGATATACTGCTTGTCCGCGAGGATCAGATCGAGAGCGCGATAGTTACATTGCTCGAAGTGGAAAAGACAGTTGCAGAAGGCGCCGGCGCAACGGCGCTGGCGGCGGTGATGGCCAATCCCGATATTTTCCGCGGCCGAAAGGTCGGGGTAATTATTTCGGGCGGCAACATCGATATGCGTCTGCTGTCCAACGTTATCCTGCGCGAGTTGTCGCGCGAGGGACGCATTCTTTCATTGATCGTGAAGATCGAGGATCGGCCTGGATTGCTTGCGCGTATCGCGACGGTCGTCAGTGAAACAGGCGGCAACATACTTGAGGTTTCCCACAACCGCATGCTGACAGATATGACAGCAAAGTCGGCAGATCTCGGCCTCACCATCGAAGCGCGCGACGCCACGCACGCAAAAGAAATCCGGGCGAAACTCGAAGAAGCGGGCTTCAACCTCCGCCCCGCCGCGCACGCGTAACCACGTATAACCACAAAGAGCACGAAAAGCACAAAGAAATTATATCTTTGTGCTCTTCGTGCTCGTTGTGGTGAACAATCTTACGTTTCGGCGTGAACGTCGGCGCGCTCGCGCGTTTTGGCGAATTTGATGGCGGGGAATTTCGGCGCGACGTAACCCAGCTCCCACTCGCTCTTGGCAAGAAACACCGGTGCTCGGTCGCGATCTTCAGCCATCTGGTTGCGATAGAAGGCGATGAACTTCTCAAGCTCCTGCGGCGTTGCCGAGATCCAGCGTGCTGTGTCATAGGGGGAGGCTTCGAGATCGGTGTCGAGGCCATATTCCTGGCGCAGCCGGCTCTTCAGAACATCAAGCTGCAGCATGCCAACGACACCGACGATCCATTGCGCGCCGAGCATCGGCCGGAACACCTGGATCACACCCTCCTCCGCGAGACTTTCGAGCGCGCGGGCCAGATGTTTCTGTTTCATCGGATCGCCGAGCCGCACGCGGCGCAGGATTTCCGGCGCGAAATTGGGAATGCCGGTGAATATCACTTCGCCGGTTTCCGACAGCGTATCGCCCACCCGCAACACACCGTGATTGGGAATGCCGATCACATCGCCGGGCCACGCCTCGTCCACCGTCTCACGTTCCTGCGCAAAGAACAGGATGGGATTGTGCACGCCGAGCGTCTTGCCCGTGCCGGATTGTTTGAGCTTCATGCCGCGCCTGAAACGCCCCGAACATAGGCGCAGGAACGCAACCCGATCGCGATGGTTCGGGTCCATATTCGCCTGGACCTTGAACACGAAGCCCGTGACTTCCTCGTCGGCCGGAAGAACAAGTCGCGTGCGCGATTCCTGCGTGCGTGGCGCCGGCGCATATCTCCCGAGCGCTTCCAGCAACTCGCGCACGCCGAAATTCTTGAGCGCGCTGCCGAAATAAACCGGCGTCAGATGGCCCGCGCGATAGCTCTCCAGATCGAACGTGGAACTGGCGCCCCGCGCCAGCGCCGATTCGTCTTCGAATATTTTGTATTCGTCACTGGCCAGAATCTCTTTCAGCGCAGAGCCGGCGACGCGCGTCTTGGTACCAAATCTGAGAAATTCGTCCTGGTCGAAATCATAGATGCCGCGAAAATTCAGGCCCATGCCCGCCGGCCAGACCATCGGCGCGCATTCGAGCTGCAGCTGATCGGAAATCTCGTCGAGCAATTCCAGCGGATCGCGCGCCTCGCGGTCCATCTTGTTGATAAAGGTCATGATGGGGATGTCGCGCAGCCGGCAGACCTCGAACAGCTTGCGTGTCTGACTTTCGATGCCGCGCGCTGCGTCGATCACCATTACCGCGGAATCCGCGGCCGTCAGCGTACGGTAGGTGTCCTCGCTGAAATCCTCATGGCCCGGCGTGTCGAGCAGGTTGAAGACGCTGTCGGCATATTCGAACGTCATCACCGCGCTGGTGACCGAGATGCCGCGCTCCTGCTCGATCTTCATCCAGTCCGAGCGCGCACGCCTCGCCTCGCCGCGCGCTTTCACCTGCCCTGCAGCCCGGATCGCGCCGCCCAACAGGAGCAGGTGTTCGGTCAGCGTCGTCTTGCCCGCGTCGGGGTGCGAGATGATGGCAAAGCTCCGCCGCCGCGCAGCCTCGCGCGCCGGAGAGTTGGGTTTCAGGGCCATGTCGTTCATGAGGGGGCGGGAGGTATCAGCGCGCGCCCATCCGCGCAAGGTCCGCCTGTTTATCAGGGAAAATACAGGGGGGTTTTCGAAAGTCGCGGTCCAAAGTGCATACGCATCCGGATTTCCCAAGCGATTCCAGCAATTTGCGGTCCTCTCTGCTTTGGCGCGGAACAGGAAAATAACAGGGCGTCCGCCTGTAAATCTCCTGTATTTCGCCGCGGGCACCGCGCACAAAGAAACAAAGCGCCAACGGATGACGATACGCGCAAATTGTGGCGAAATTCACAGCGTGCAGGCCGGCCGAAAGCCGAACGCCGGCACAGCCCGCAGAATTACTTCAGCGGCGGGTCGGCGATGAGATAGGGGAAACCGTTGTTGATCTTTCGTTCCTCCGCCCAGACAGCGGGATCGAAGCCAGCCGGCAATCCGGACCGGAGTTGCTTTGATGTCAGGCCTGTCAGGCCCGAAATGTTTCCTCCTCCGACACCATTGTCAGTTCCGCTTGTCGTCGTGTCCCAATAGCAGGTTGTAACAGCACCGGGCCCTCCGATCCCTATCATGCCGCCCACCGTTCCAATCCCGCCGTTCCCGCTGACCGCGCCGGTCGAATACGATTCGTTTATCGTCGCTGTCCCATTTGCTCCCTGCCAGCCGACGAGTCCTCCTGTTTCCGATCTAGAACCGGCACCGTTAATGGCGCCTGTTGCGAAAGTTTCGTTGATTGTCCCTGCGCCGAAAAACCCGATGAGCCCGCCGCTCGCATAATTGCCGGTCACCTTTCCCGTCGCCTGGGAGTTGCTGACTTCGCCGCCGGCCTCATTGTTTCCCACCAGACCTCCCGCGCTCGCATATCTCTTGTGCGCAAACACATTACCCGCGCCATACGAATTGCTGATCAACCCCGTATTTTCCCCGACAAGGCCGCCCGTCGAGCTATATTTTGCCTCGCCGGTAACGCCGACTGTCGAAATAACGCCGTTGATCGTACCGCCGTTGGAGCCGACCACACCCCCGACAATATTTGCACCTGAAACAACGGTGCCCGACACACGCACGCCCTGGATTGTTCCGCCGTTATCCCCAGCCAGCGCGCCGACGCCCACTTGGCCTTCTATGTGTCGTACGTCCAAATTGATGTCCGAAATATCGAGATGACTTACGGAGCCTGTCGTCACGATCGAAAATAGACCCGTGGGCTCGCGCCCGACATGTTGCGTATTCCCGATGGCGAGATTCGCTATCGTATTGCCAAGCCCGTCGAAGCTTCCCGAATACCAAGTGGGAATCGGCGATCCCTGATAGGTCCCATCCTTCGACGCATCGTAGTTATTGGCGAGTGCAAAGTTTCCGGATGAATTCGCGGCGACGTCTGCCGCCAATGTGGAGATGTCGCCCACCAGTGTGTACGTCGCGCCGTTGATCGCTAACTGGCTGGCCAGGTTTTGAAAATCTACGCCGCCGCCAGTTCCGAAAGAGAGCAACCCGCCTGAGCCTCCGGCATTCGTAGTTAGCGACAATCCGCTCAAACTGGTGATAGAGATGCCGCTGTTAACCGTGATCGACTGATAAGCATCGAGCGCAAGCGTATTTGGCTCGACCAAGCCAGCGCCGCATCCATGTCGATATTATCGGCCTGGACACTGGACCCTGTTGTGGTGACTTTGACACTGCCCGAAGCGAGTAAATTCTCCAGATCCGTCACATTGAGGACCGCGCTGCTCGCAGTCGGCATACAAACCCCGCTGCTGCAACTCATTTTCTGGGTTGCAGCCGAGGAAATCGTCACGTCGGCATGGGCCGTCGACGAAAGAGTCGCGCAGATCGTACCTACAGCCGCAGAAATCTTGCTACGCATGTTTCCCCCAGGAGTTGGTTGGGCAGCGCCCAAATCTAACCTCTTACGGGCCAATGGGCTATGAAAAACAGCGCGCCCGTTTTCCTCCCGGCAATAGGGATTCACCACCACCCCCGCCATTTGAACCAGGCGGTGGACACGATGGCGGAGAAGACGATCAGGAATAGGCCCCATTCATAGCCGTAGCGCCAGTGATATTCGTGGATCGAATCGAAATTCATTGTCGATTCGCACGAAAATAACGATTGCAACGTCTCTGGTATGGGAAATCACGTTAATTGTGCTCTTGCTAGCGACTCGATCCAGCCCAACCCTGTCGCTTTGGTTGCATCTTGTGACGCTTCATCCCTGCCGATTCCTGTCAAGCCTCACCAAAAGACCTTCTTCGTCCCACTAAATGCTCGTTGGCTATCTAATCATGTGCACAATGCCCTGGATTCCATAGGAAATTTAGGCGATTCACCATTCTGGTTCCCAAGCAAGAAAGTCGTTGCCTCGATGTACAAGAAAAACTTTGCTTCCATTGAAACGACGCAATGCGATATAGAGAATCATGACAAGTCTAATATAATCTCTGTAACGTTGACGTTTATCATGTCTGACCTGAGCCCCTTCTTTCATCCAATTGGAATTAGAGCCCGTCCGTCATTTGAGCCGCATTGGCTCGGTGGTGCAACGGGGCGGGGAGCGGAGCCCCGGAGCAGCTCAAGCGACCCGCCCCGTTGCATCGCGGGATCGTTGAGTTTGGCGTAGGTAGCAGGCGGCAGATTGCCGATTGCACTGTGCGGTCGGAAGCCGTTGTAGTCATTCTTCCATTCCGTCAGGGCAGTTCTGGCATGAGCGAGTGAGTCGAAGAGCGTCTCGTTGAGCAGTTCATCACGCAGTTTGCCGTTGAAGCTCTCAATGAAGGCATTCTGGGTGGGTTTGCCTGGCGCGATGTAATGCCATTCCACGCCCGTCTCCTGGCACCAGTTCAGGATCGCCATGCTCGTCAGTTCGGTGCCGTTGTCGCTGACGATAGATAGAGGTTTGCCGCGCCGGCTGATAATCACGTCGAGTTCGCGAGCGGTGCGCAAGCCCGAGAGCGACGTATCTGCGGCCAGCGCCAGGCACTCGCGCGTGAAGTCATCTACGACGGTAAGAATGCGGAACCTGCGACAGTTCCTGAGTTGGTCGCTCACAAAGTCCAGCGACCAGCGCTGATTCGGGCCTTGAGGAATTGTCATCGGAGCCCTTGTTCCAAGCGCTCTTTTGCGCCCGTTGCGCTTGCGCACCTGCAGGCGTTCCTCACGATAAAGGCGTCTCAGCTTTTTGTGATTCATATGCGTACCCTCGCGACGGAGCAGAATGAGCAGGCGGCGGTAACCGAACCGGCGACGCTGAGCGGCAAGCTCGCGAAGTCGGCTGCGCAATGGCCCATCGTCAGGACGAACGCTGCAATAACGTATCGAAGTCCGCTCGGCCCCGATCGTCCGGCACGCCCGCCGTTGGCTCACCTCATAAGTTACACAGAGATGAGCCACAGCCTGCCGCTTCACAGCGGGCGTCACCATTTTTTTGAGGTGAGGTCCTTCAGCATCGCATTGTCGAGCATCGTTTCCGCCAGCAGCTTCTTCAGCTTGCGGTTCTCGTCTTCCAGAACCTTCAGCCGGCGAGCCTCGGATACTTCCATCCCGCCATACTTGCTCTTCCAGTTGTAAAACGTTGCCTCGCTGATCCCGTGCTTCCGGCACAAATCAGCCGTCTTCACACCGGCCTCGTGCTCCCGAAGAACCTTGATGATCTGCTCTTCCGTAAACCGCGAACGCTTCATCGTCCGTACCCTTTCCAAGGTCACGGACTCTAACCACTCTTGGACGAAGTTCAGGGGCTCAGGTCATGTCGTACACAAATAAGGACATAGGTATTAACAATCAGCAATTCCAATTTTTCGTAATATCTGATCCCATAGACGCTGGTCGGTCATTTCATTTCTATTTTATCAGTGCATGCCCGGGGATACTTGCTGGCGGCTGGGATCAATCCGCCACTGCTCTCGTGGCAGGACAAAACAAAGAAGTTGCGACTACAATTTACCTACCACAGGGGGCTCGCGTTCCAAATCAGATGATAGTCAATTTTGGGGTGTCTGACCCTCAAGATTGGGTCGGCAACGGTCCTTGCCTCTGATATCCTCTGAGCTAAAAACATTTCTGACCGTAAAGTCATGTCTAGATGTTAACTTGGTGGACCTATATTTTAGCCACACTTGTGCGAAATCTAATATACCGCTAAGTCTCACGACCAAGACCCCGGTTTGTCGCAGTATTCTCGTATATCGATCCACCAGTTCTTCATGCACTGCTCTTTGTGAACAATTGCGGCGCCGAGAGCTGCTTGCACCAGCGCTCGGCTGGCGGCAGCGGGCGTAGCGGTCAAGGGTTCGCTCCGCCGAGAACGGCACAAAAGATTATGATTGGTTGCGATCTTAGTAGGCTCAACAAAGCCGCAAATATACTATCAAAAAGACGGTGGGGATCGCATCAAGCGATCCCCACGAGTAAAGAACTGGTCGAACTTAACGCCCGGCGCGCTTATCGTTACCTGGCCTTGCCTTCCGCCGCACTCAAGACGTCAAAAGCGTTTGGGAGCTGCGAACGTACGATCCAACCCAGTTTGCTCGTCGCGGCAGAACTCGCGCCGTGGGTCGAAATAGCGACTAATCCAGGGCTTGATATTACACTCGATGAATTCCAAGCTCCCACGTTGCCGGATGGTGCTATAACGACTAGCCAGTAAGGCGTGCCCGCAGTGAGCTTCAAGTCAGACCAGTTTGAAGCGGTGACCACACCGCAGCAAGTTCCAAACTGTGGCGTTCCGCCGTCAGGAATCTGCTCCGCAAGCAAGTTACCGGGCGAGTTAGCGCCGCTATCAGCATAAATCGCCAAAGTGTAGGGGTCTTTGCCGGAGATGGAGCCCATAGCGACGTCGACCTCACCCACAGTGACGTCACTTGAAGGTGTGAACTGGTTGCCTACCATCGTCGCGCGTTGTCCTTTGACGGCAGACCCGACGACGGCTGTGCCTCCGGATTTCTGATACATCGTCAACGGTTCGCCCAGGCTGTTGTATATCGTTGCCCCTCCATTACTGAATGTGTATGGCTCAGCGGTAAGGGTTAAACTGGAAATGCCTGATGCGGTCAAAGATGCATTGGTCATCCCGCCATACTGAATGCCCTGATCGAAACCTGTTGTCGACACATCCAGCGTATCAAAAATAAAGACGTTCCCAGCGGGAGAGACAATTTTTGAAGGCTTTTTCGCTGTTACTACGTAGCTACACCCGTTCGATGACAGAGGGTCATCGTCAGTTCCAAACCAACTTGGCTTTG
>Ga0206891_10099_pt1 | contig 27390 bp, 19 predicted proteins | sample Alteio_BWOrgHeat_55_FD_153246 | JGI IMG/M metagenome (GOLD analysis project Ga0206891, IMG submission 153246) | Enriched cells from forest soil in Barre Woods Harvard Forest LTER site, Petersham, Massachusetts, United States - Alteio_BWOrgHeat_Nextera7 ...
CTATATAGATAACTTTAAACTGCAAAGCGGAAGCGTTGAACTGGATATTACACTCGCCCGCGGACTGAACTATTATACCGGCGCCATATTTGAAGTTAAAACCAACGAGGCCGAAATGGGCAGCATTGGTGGCGGCGGCAGGTACGACGACCTGACCGGTATGTCTGGCCTAAAAGGGCTTACGGGTGTTGGAATCTCTTTCGGCGCCGACCGTATTTATGATGTGATGGAAGAACTGGGCCTTTTCCCCGAAGATGCCAACCAAAGTACGCAAGTATTGATATGCTGCTTTGATAAAGATGGTGAGCTGTATGCCCTGCCGCTATTACAGCAGCTGCGCGATGCAAATATTAATACCGAGTTATACCCGGCAGGCGCCAAGATCAAAAAGCAAATGGAATATGCCAATAATAAGAATGTTCCTTATACCATATTGATTGGCAGCGACGAAATGCAAACCGGCCTGCTCACCTTTAAAGACATGGCATCGGGTATTCAGCAAAAATTGACCGGTAAAGAAATTATGGCGTTGCTGACGACGAGTTTGTAGACCAAACTCCATTTTCAACCGTCATTGCGAGGAACGAAGCAATCTCTACACTTGCTAATCAAACAAGAAAAATTTTATTAAGAGTTTAAACTAAAAATAGTAAACTCTTGCCGACTGTCCTATGAAGAGATTGCTTCGTTCCTCGCAATGACGCACTAGAGACGAGTTACACCAAATCCAGCCCTGCAAAACTCTTATTCAATATCTGGCTGTTGTTTACGTCGAGCCATTTATCCAGCAACGTTGCATAAACATCCCTGAAATCAACCTGGTATTTTAAGTCGCCGTTATCCAGCTGGGTCAAATCGGGTGCATCATTAAATATGCCTGCTTTTTTTAGCTTGCCGCCAAACATAAATACATTGTTAGCTGTGCCGTGGTCGGTACCGTTACTGGCGTTTTGTTCAACACGGCGGCCAAATTCAGAGAAGGTCATTACCAGGGTATCATCAAGTTTACCGCTTGCCTTCAGGTCCTTAATAAACGCGGCTACAGCATCGCCATAAATTTTTAACTGCCTGCCCTGCTGATTTTGCTGGCCAACATGCGTATCAAACCCGCTTAACGATACATAATAGATCCTGGTATCAAGGCCCGAATTAATAAACTTTGATACGGTTTTTAGCTGGTTACCCAAAGGTGTAGCAGGGTAAGTAGCGGTAACATTATAGGTTTTTGATGTTTTTTGAATATAATCAGCTGATGAATAAGTTTCGATCATGGTTTTGTACAGGTAGCCCAAATTATCCTCGTTCAAATTAGCGTCGCCATGGTCATGCACCAGGTCCTTAAAAAAGGGCTCACGGGTAGTTTGGTACAATTTATTAGGATCCTGCACGGCAATGCCTTTCATCTTAGCGCCTTTCATAGCCAATGATAAAGTATCATCAACCTCAATGGCTGTGTAGGGGTTTTGACAGGTTTGGCAGTTCGAATCGAGGTAACGGCCTATCCAGCCGGTAGTTAAAAATTGGTTGGCGTCGCTGCCGGTTTGCCATATATCCATAGAACGGAAATGCGACCTGTCGGGATTTGGATACCCTACCGAATTAACAATGCTCATCCAGCCCTGGTCGTAAATTTCTTTTAGGGCAGATAGGTTGGGGTTGAGCCCCTGCATATCATTCAGCGTAATTATATCAGGCTTATTGATAGCTATGGTTTTGCGTTTTTGATAGTAAATATCATTACCGTAGGGGATGATGGTATTCAGCCCGTCGTTACCGCCCGAAAGCTGTATGATCACCAGGTTTTTATGGCCGGTAAGGTCGCCTTTTGCCATTGCTTCCAGCGGCTTTAAAAAGGTTGGTATCATAAACGCGCTTGATATTAGCGCTGTGTTTTTTAAAAAATCTCTGCGTTCCATGGTCTTAGTATTAATTATTGAATGAGCGAATTAGTGAATGAGTGATTGACTTATTCATTTCTGCACTCAAAGTTTTATTTATTCATTATTATATTTAACATTCACTCACCTGCCTGCCGGCAGGCATGGTTCACAACTCGCTCATTCACACATTATATCAGCATAACTGGTACTCCGGTGTTGAAACTATTTGTATAATGGTTGATTTAATATCTGTTGTTTTATTTACCTCGTCTATCACTGTTTTATCCAGCGTTGGTTCCAGCATAAACTGCGCAATTTGTTCGTGCGAAGTATCAGGCGGTATATCATGTAAAAATTTATCCCAATCGGGTTGTGCCTGTACGCGCTTAATTACATTGAGCTGCTGCTTGCGCTGCGCGGCCAAGTAGGCTTCGTCTTCGGGTGTTGCCTTGCCCGTAAAATCAATTAACCCGGCATTTAATATGGTTGAAGGGATCTTCATCCTGTACATCAGCGATGAGCTGTCTATCCAGTTCCTGCCGCCGGGCCATCCTGCCACATTTGGCGGACGGAACAATACCTGCCCCAATGTACGCTGAAACTGCATCAGCACATCGGGGTTTTGGTAACTGATATAAAACTGGCGGTTCAACCCAACTAAAAAATCGACCGGTGATTTTACAAGGTTACCAATGTTTTTATCATCATAAAACCAATCGCTCAAAAACACAAATTCCAACAAGGGCTTTATCTCATAGCTGGCTTTATAAAACACATCGGCCATTTGGCTGATATGCCCCTCATCTGGCACATCATTAACAAAATAACGGTATAGCTTGGTACATAAAAATATGGACGTTTGCTTGTTATCAGTTATAATGGCCATAATATCTTCACCGCAATAATTGGCGGTTTTGCCCAGGAAGGTTTTTTGCCCAACATCATGTACGCGCGGATTAAAAGTATAGGTGCCGTCCTTCCCGCTATAGGCCCAGCCTGTAAACGCGCGGGCCGATTCTTTAATATCCTGTTCGGTATAGTTGCCCCTGCCAAGGGTAAACAGCTCCATCAGTTCACGGGCAAAGTTTTCGTTAGGGTGCCCTTTTTGATTTTGCTGATTATTTAAAAACTGCAGCATGGCCGGGGTTTGCGAAACCTGTAACAACATGGTTTTAAAGTTACCCAGCGCATGGGTGCGTTCTATGTTATTGAGTTCCTGCTCATAGTAAGCATTGCCAATATTGCACGAAAAATGATTATGCCAAAAAAGGGTCATTTTCTCGCGTAACTGGGCGTCGGTTTCGCTTAGCTGCTTTAGCCAGGCATCGTTGAGGGCGCGTTCCTGTTTGTTTCTATCCTCTTGCAAAGCCCTTTTTTCATCATCGGTTTGTGTTGCGGGATGCGGCCGCAGGTCTATATTCTCATTAAGTGCGCTGATCAGTTCTATTTTCTCGGAAGCCTTAAAAAGTTTCTTTACCGTCTTTTTTATCGACTGGTTTGCCTGGTCGTGCAAATCTTCAAAACGAATGCCGAAGCCTGCCCGCGCATATAAATGTTTTATGTGTTTTGAATTATTCATTTCAAGGTTCTTTTCATTCACTCATTATCAACAAAGCTGGTACTCGGGCGACGAAACTAATTCAACAACCATCGCCTTTATATCTGTTGATTGATTAATAGTATTTATTAGTGTATTGCTTAACTTAGGTTCTAACATAAACTGCGCTATACTTGTTTTATTCAGTTCTTTCGGTATGGCGGTCAAAAATTTATTCCAGTCGGGCTGGGCCTGTACGCGGGTGTTTACTGCTTCCTGCCGGTTATGCATGGTTGCTATAAAAGCCTCATCATCCGGATCGGTTTTACCTGTAAAATCAATTACCCCACCGTTTAATATGGTTGAAGGTATTTTTATGCGGTACATTAATGATGAGCTGTCTATCCAGTTCCTGCCGCCGGGCCATCCGGCCACATTTGGCGGATTAAACAAAACCTGCCCCAATGCCCGCTGAAACTGGAATAAAATATCAGGGCGCTGGTAACTAACGCTAAACTGCCTGTTTATTCCCACTATCAGCTCAACCGGAGATTTGATCAGGTTGCCTGTGTTTTTATCATCGTAAAACCAGTCAGCATTAAAAACAAATTCCAATAGCGGCTTAATCTCGTAATTTGAATTATAAAATACATCGGCCATTGCATTTACATGCGCGGGGTCGGGTATTTCGTTCACTAAATATTTGTAGAGTTTATTGCTGATGAAATGAGCGGTTTCTTTCTTTTCCAGCAACATATTAATAATATCCTCGCCGTTAAAGTTTCCTGTTTTGCCCAGGAATGTTTTTTGGCCGCCATCATGCACAAAGGGGCGCAATACAAACTCGCCGGTACGGTTAAAGCCCCAGCCGGTAAACGCCCGTGCCGATTCTTTAACATCCTGCTCAGTATAATTACCGCGGCCAATTGTAAACAGTTCCATCACTTCGCGTGCGAAATTTTCGTTGGGATGATTCTTTAAGTTTTGCTGATTATTTAAAAACTGCAGCATTGCAGGCGATTTGGAGATTTCCAGCGTCATGGTGCGAAAATTGCCTAAAGCGTTGTCGCGCTGCATATTATTTAGTTGCTGGGTGAACAGGGCGTTATTGCTGCGGCAGGCAAAATGATTGTTCCAAAACAGGGTCATTTTTTCGCGCAACTGGGCCTTTGTAGCGCTCATTTGGGTTATCCAGGCGAGGTTGAGATTTCTTTCTTCCTCGCGCTGCTGCTGTATAAACATTTTGCGTGTATTCTCATCGCCTTTTGCGATCATGCTGTAATCAGTGCCCTCTTTTACAAGTTTGATCGACTGGTAATCGTCAGCCGATTTGAACAACTCTTTTACAGCTTGTTTTAGGGATATTTTTTCACCGGCTGCATAATTATCAAAGCTCATTCCGAAGCCTGCGCGCGCGGTTAAATGTTTGATCTGTTTAATGTTGCTCATTGCCGGGGTGGTTTACATAGCTGTGACAATGTTTTGCCTCATTGGTTTAATACTTTAGTTATTTATTTGCAAACCAGGTACTAAATTACATTAAAGAAATTATTATATTCGGATATTAAACACTATCGCAATGTATAAACTTGCCATTACATTAACCATTTGCCTGTCGATATTTTTTACTAAGGCACAAACCGTACCCCCAGCCGAGCCCTATGGAAAAGTAAGCCAGGCCGATCTGGAACTAAAAGCTTGCGATTTCGAAAAAGATGCTAATGCCGAGGTGCTGTTTGATGTGGGTTATGTACGCATGCGTGAGGGGATGGAGCGGCATACCAGGATAAAAATTTTTAACGACTTTGGAAAATATGCAGCTAATGTCAGGATAGAGGTTTTTGGAGAGTTATATTCAAGAGCTGCGAATGATCTTGAGGCAGAAACAATAAATTTTGAAAATGGCAAAATTGAAATTACCCCGCTTGATAAAAAATCGGTTTTTTTTGAAAAAACAGACAAATACCGGTCTGCCATGATTTTTGCACTCCCTAATGTAAAAGCAGGTTCAATAATAGAATATAAATACAAAGGAATTACCGGTTACAATGATTGGTATTTTCAAGGTAGCTTACCAACGCGATATAGCGAGATACGAATGGATGTTCCCCCCTCAAATCTTGCAGGCAAAGTTACATTAATACCCCATGTTAAGCAGTCTTTTGTAAAAGAAATTGGAAAAAGTGATGATTGGGACCAAACCCGGGCATTGGCAAACGTGCATTCTTTACCAGATGAACCTTACATGTCTGCACGGCTGAATACTTTGCAGCGAATGGAATTTTTAGTAACGCTAACAACTATTAATACCTGGGAAAAAATAGGCAAGCTTTTAGTAAATGCAGATGATGTAGGGATGGGATTTACCATTAATTTAAACGATGAAGCTAATATTATTAAATATGCAAAAAACCTAAAATCTGACAATGAAAAAATTGCCTTTATTTTCGATACTGTAAAAAACCGGATGAAATGGGATGAATTATTACGTTTTTATACCACCGACGGTACAGCCAGGGCCTGGAACAAAACAATAGGCAATTCGGCCGAAATTAATATCATGGTATTCCATTTATTAAAAAAGACAGGCATAAAAGCATACCCCATGATAGTAAGCAATAAAAAAGATGGTGTGATCAATCCGTATCTTCCCAGTATTATTCCTTTTAGCAATTTGGTAGTTTATATTCCTGTTGATAGCGTAAAAAGGTATGTTTTAGATGCCACAAATAAATATAACTTGTATAATACCATCCCCCCCGATATGTTGAATACCTATGGTTTAAATTTAGATGAAAGTAATAACAGCTACAAAACCATTTTTCTGGAAAATACCGAACCAACCATACAATCTGTTTTCTTAAATGCCGAAATTAAGGCAGGCGGTAAAATGGACGGAACAGCCGAAATAACAAGCTTTAATTACAATAAATCAAACGCCATAAAGAAATATAAGACCGACGGTGAAGAGAAATACATCAATTATCTGCGAAATGAGGATAACAACATAAAAATATCCGCTCTAAAGCTCGAAAACATGGCGGTGGATTCGTTGCCGCTATCGCAAAAATTCAATTTCAATCTTGAGTTAACCGGCTCTGACAACACGTATATTTATTTTAATACGGGCTTGTTTAACCTGATGGGGCCTAACCCTTTTATGAAGGAGGAGCGTTATTCGGATATTGATTTTGGATATCGCGATAATTATTCAATAAACGGTATTTACAAAATCCCCGATGGTTATAAGGCCGAAACTCTACCAAAAAACATAACTATCGTGATGCCCGACCAGAGTATAACTTTTAAAAGAACTATAATTCAACAAGACGGTACTATTTCTGTTCGGTATGTTCTTAACCACAAAAAAACACTTTATTTCAGGGAAAATTATGCAGACATGCGCGTTTTTTATAAGCAACTGTATGAGTTGCTTAATGAGCAGATTGTGTTAAAAAAGGCTTGATATCATGAATAAAAAGAAAATATTCTTCGTGCTATTGTTAAGCTCAATTTGTGCCGTAGCGCTCTGCCAGGATATTTCACCCGAATTATACAAAGCATCAACTATACCCGATTCGTTAAAAGAAAACGCAAATAGTGTTATTCGGTATTCTGACATTAGTATAACTGTTAAAGGACCTGACAAAAAAATGCTCAAACAGCATAATATTGTTACCATATTAAATGAAAAAGGCGATAGAGAAGCTATTATGATAATGGGCTATAATAAAAAGTATGATAATTACAGCAATATTGAAATGCGTGTTTATAATGCGAAGGGTGAATTAATAAAAAAGTATCATAAATATGACATGTACGATGGTTCCACGGCTGATTATGAGACAATGGTAACAGATGAGCGTTTTTTGGCACTAAAGCATGCTATAGCGAGCTATCCGGTAACAATTGAAACGGAATACGAAGAGAATGAAAGCAGCTTTATAGATCTGGGTAAATGGGGCATTCAGGATTATGTTGAGCAGTCAGTACAAAGTGCTGTTTGCAAAGTTTTGGTTAACCCCTCACTTGGTTTTAGATACAAAAGTGAAAATATTAATATCGTGCCTGAAAGATCAAATATTGATGGCCTTGATAGTTATACTTGGCGCGTTAAAAACTTACGAGCCGTTAAAAAAGAAGAGCACGTTTTGGCATGGAACATTTTACCCAATATTTCATTTGCGGTAAATAATTTCAACTGCTATGGCTATCCCGGCGATTTTACGAGCTGGCAAAGCTTCGGCAAATGGATACAAAAACTAAATAGTGATGTAAATAGTCTGAGTCCTGAACGTGTTGCTGAAATAAAGAAAATGACAGACAGTATTAAAAGCGACAAACAAAAAGCAAGGTTTTTATACAACTATTTGCAAAAAAACATGCGTTACGTGAGTATTCAATTGGGTATAGGTGGGTTTAAGCCTTTTGCGGCAACTTTTGTTGATCAAAAGAAATATGGAGATTGTAAAGCACTTTCTAATTACATGTACGCATTGCTTAAGGCTGTAAATATTAATGCTAATTATGCCATAATACGTGCGGGTAATAATGCTAAACCGGCCGATCTTTATTTCCCTAATAACCCATTTAATCATGCCATTTTATGTATACCATTTAAAAATGATACGACATGGCTTGAGTGTACAAGCAGTACCCAAGCTTTTGGGAAATTAGGGCCGTTCACAGAAAATCGCAATGCCTTATTAATTACAGAGGATGGAGGCAAATTGGTTAATACTCCCCGAAGCACAATGCAGGATAACCAATTTAACAGCGAAACACATATTACACTTGATGCTGATGGTGGGGCAAAAGCACAAGTGAAGATATTCTGTACCGGCGATTATAGATTTAACTATATTGGTTATTCCTCTTTAAAAATGGACGACCAAAAGGAGGTTATCATGCGGTCACTAAATATAAAACAGCCATCGTTTTTTGATATTAATTCCCCCTCAGATAAAGACGGTGTAAAAGAAGTAGACATGAATATGGATTATGATAAATTTTGCGACATAATTGCTGGGAGTAGACAGTTTTATCGCCCACGCGTTTTTGATCTGTGGGCGCTTACTGTGCCTGTTGTCGACACGAGGAAAGCTGACTATTATTTTGATAGCCCGATGCAAAAAACCTGTATAACTACTATTGATCTTCCTGCCGGTTTTGAAGTGGAAACATTGCCAATAAACCAACGCTTTAAATTCACATACGGCGATTACGAGATAAATTATGTTTACGACGCTACGAAAAATCAAGTTATCAGTACAACCAAATGCAATCTCACCGACCGGCTCATACCTGCCGCCAAATACACCGAAATGCAGCAATATCTGGATGACATTGCAAAGGCCCAAAATAAAAAACTCGTAATACGCCGGAAGGTATAAATTTGTCCTGATGATATTCAGGCTAAATAAGCGCTTACAATTTCCTGATCCGGAACTGGCCGAAGAGGATGGCTTGCTGGCAATAGGGGGCGACCTTTCTGTCGGGCGTTTAATGCTCGCGTATAAAAACGGCATTTTCCCGTGGTATAGTGATGAAATGCCCATTTTATGGTACTCGCCGCATCAAAGGTTTGTGCTTTATCCTGGTGAGCTGCATATTTCAGCAAGTATGAAAAGGGTGCTCAATTCAAATTGTTTCCGTATAACCTATAATGAATGTTTTGAGGAGGTGATAGCCGCATGTTCATTAATTGAGCGCCAGGGCCAGGATGGCACCTGGATAACCAATGATATGAAAAACGCCTATACAAAACTTCACCACAAAGGCTATGCTCATTCTGTTGAAGTATGGCGGCATAATGAGTTGGTGGGCGGGATGTACGGCGTAGCGGTTGGCACTGTTTTTTGTGGCGAAAGCATGTTCAGTAAAGTTAGCAATGCCTCAAAAACAGCCGTGATAATGTTATGTAAAAGCGGGAAGTATAAACTATTGGATTGCCAGGTGCATACGGCACACATGGCATCAATGGGTGCAAGAATGGTAAGCAGAAAAGAATATATGGCGGCTTTGCAGAATAGTGTAGAATGATAGTTAACTTTAACAGAGTGAAATAACTCGTCCTGTGTCATCTCGAACGAGGTACGAGGAGAGATCTTATATCTCTTGCAAAGTCGGAAATGCATATCGTTTTAGATTTCTCACTATCGTTCGAAATGACATTAATAAATAATATGCAGCAGGCAATAAATATAAAAGAACGTATAATCTTAGGCATTGACCCCCGTACTGCGGTTATGGGCTACGGGCTTGTTAAAGAAACCGGGTCAAAAATTGAGCTGATAAGCCTGGGCGTGGTTAAAATGGATAAAATTGACGACCACATGCTGAAACTTCAGCGCATATTTGAAAAAACAGTAGCTTTAATTGATAATTATAAACCCGATTGCCTGGCAATTGAGGCCCCGTTTTATGGCAAAAACATACAGGTAATGCTTAAGCTTGGCAGGGCGCAGGGTGTAGCAATGGCCGCGGCCCTGTCGCGAAACATAGAGGTTACCGAATACTCTCCGCGTAAAATAAAACAGGCAATAACCGGAAATGGCAATGCCGCGAAGGAACAGGTTGCCGCCATGCTGCAAAACCTGCTTGATTTTAAAGAAACACCCGATTTTTTAGACGCTACCGACGGGCTCGCCGTAGCTGTTTGCCACTCCTTCCAAAAAATAAACACAGGTAAAAGCGGTGGCAAAAAATCATATTCGGGTTGGGATACTTTTGTTAAGGATAATGCTAAGCGGATCGTATAAACAGGTGTAAGGGATGCATCACATAAGCTGTTGCCTTTAAACCCGGCTGCCAATTGTAAATGGTATGTTACAATGCCAAAATATCTTATCTTTATTTAAAACTATGGCAACCTATCGATAAATCGATGCGTCTTGACTGTAGAAAGATTCACAATTCCCCTAAAGTGATTATATCCACTAATAACAAAGCGCTTGTGACCGACATAAAAGAAAACATATTAGCTACGCTGGCCTATTTTGATATATTCAACTATCCGTTGACTGCTGGAGAGATCTATTTATTTTTAAAAAATAAATATGGACATGAGGAGTATGAATTTGCATTGAAGTGCCTCACCGGAAACCGGTCAATTTATCAATTCAGTAATTTTTATACCCTTAAAAACGATTATTCTTTAATAGCAAGAAGGTGCGAGGGAAACAAAAAGGCTGCCGGGTTAATTAAAGTTGCGGGAAAAGTAAGCGACATACTAATCAGGTTTCCTTATGTGCGCGCCATAGCTATTTCGGGTTCGTTGTCGAAAAATTTCGCTGATGAAAATTCTGATATCGACCTGTTTATTATTACAGCGAAAAACCGCTTGTGGATAGCGCGTACATTAATGCATGCCTTTAAAAAATTAACCTTCCTTGTAAACAAGCAGGATTACTTTTGCATGAACTATTATATAGACGAAGAGCAACTGGAAATAGTTGAAAAAAGCATTTATACTGCGATAGAAATTGTTACGCTCATCCCCTTACAAGGCGATAGCGTGATAGAGAATTTTTACTCGGCAAATGCATGGACAAGAGAGTTCCTTCCTAATAAAATTATGCGGGTATCATCGGCAAAGCCTGTGAAGTCTTCTTTTTTAAAGCGGTTGTTTGAAAAAGTGCTGGATAATAGTTTGGGAAATGCTGTTGATAACAAACTGATGAAAATAACAGCCGACAGGTGGCTCAAAAAAACCCGGCTCAAAAAGCTTAATTCAAAAGGAGATATTATGGGTATGGATGCTAATAAGCATTGTGCTAAACCTGATCCTAAAAACTTTCAAACCGCATTGCTTGAGCAATACGAAAATAAAATATCACAAATATTGGTTGAGCCCGCCAATATCCTGGCGAATTAAGCGCTACTTTTTTACCAACGAAATAATATAGTAATCGCCTATAAATTTCCACGGCCAGCTGTATTTAAACCTATCTTCTAATTTTTTTAACCGGGAATAAACTGATGGGTATTTTTCGGCAAAACCCTCAAGGTATGATGGCGGCACTATGGCGCATAACCCCTCAACAGAAAGCAGGTCGAAAGAATTTTTTAAAGTATTAATCAGGTATGATGGGTTATAGTACCAGCAGGTAAAATAAGTGCCCTCTACCCGCGCTTTTACGCCGTTCTTGCTAAACCATCTTCTTGTGGCAGTTCTAAATTTTCCTTTCAATATTAGTAGCGATTCCCATAAACAAAACCTGGGGAGCACAACCAATGTAATTACGCCATTTTCAGTTAACAGGCCAGGAAGCGATAATAAAACTTTGTCCAGTTCGCCGGTACAATTTAAGCCTGCAAAGTTAGAGAAGATGTAATCGAAAGGTCCCTTATTGTTCAAGTTAGCAAGCTGCGTAAAGGAGCATAATTCAGTACTTATTAAATTTTCCAGGTTATGTTTCGCCACTTTTTCTCTTAGCTTTTGCTGCATTCCTTCGGCAATGTCAGTAGCGTGCACGGTATGGCCCATGCCGGCAAAAAACAAGGCATCGTCGCCTGTCCCGCTGTTCAATTCTAATATAGATGTGTTTGGTTTTAAGTATTGCAAAACGTGCGCCCGTACCCTATCGCGTTTGTAATTAACGATGGTATTGCCCGAATAGAGTTGGTCAAATATTCCTGATTGCGCGGAAAAGGCTTTTGCCGCGTATTGTTCATTTGTATTTTCGGCAACGGCATTCATTATATTTTTTCTAATTGATTGAGTTTTAGCCGTTCAATATAAGTGGCAGGGGTATAATAAAAAACCGAAAGCGCTTTTTTTAAATTGCTGCCGTTAACACCTAAAGGGTTTTTTATCAATTTAACCAGGCTGTTTTTTGCCAGGTGCATGTGGTAGTTTTTATGAACATACTTATGCAATTGTTTATAATAGCTTGCCGGAAACGTGTTGGTAAACATTAAAGCCATTTCATCCGAATCGGTCCAGTTTGTTTTTTTCTTCAGATCGGCTTTCACACGGTTATAGAAAACCGTTCCGGGTAAAGGGTACGATACGGAAATGCCAATTTCAAACGGCAGCAGTTCATTAATGAGTTTAATGGTTAGGGCAATATCGGCCTTGTCTTCGCCGGGATAGCCAAACTGGATAAAGAAGGATGGCTTTATACCGTGTTTCTTCATCGCTTTTGTAGCGGCATGTATTTGCTCAACGGTTATGCCTTTATCCATGGCATCTAATATTTTTTGCGAGCCGCTTTCGGCGCCTATCCAAACATTTTCGCAGCCCGATGCGGCCAGCGCCTCCACCAGTTCTTCGTGCGCCAGGAGATCGGCCCTTGATTGTATTTTAAAACGTGTGCGCAGGTTTTCTTTTTGTACCAATTGTGCAAACTCCAGCACCCAGCCCGGCTTTAAGCCAAAAATATCATCGCAGAACCAGATATGGTCAATAGGGTATCGCTCCTTCAATAATTTGAGTTCCTGTATTACATTTTCGGGGCTGCGCGAATTATACCGGTTGCCATAAATAGGTTTTGCACACCAGTTGCACTTAAACGGGCAACCGCGCGTGGTGCTCATGTTGATAGAAAAGTACCCCGCGTTTTTTAACCAGCTTTGCCTGTACATTTCCATATCAACCAGGTCCCATGCGGGTAAAGGCAAACTGTCTAACTCTTTTAAAACGGGGCGGGCCAATGTTTTATAGGTTTTGCCCGTACTATTTCTAAAAGCTAAACCTTGTATTATAGTATGATCGTTTTCGCCCGCTTCAATATGGTTAACCAGTTCCAGTAAAGTATGTTCGGCTTCGCCAAGTATTACAAAATCGGCGCCTTCGTCCAGGTATTCCTCATACCGGTCTGTTGAGTCTGAACTGGAAACAATTACTGTACATCCCCTGGCTTTTGCTAGTTTGCACATAGTAAAAGCAGCCTCGCGCATATTGGTGAGGCACATTTTTGTAAGGTAATTAAAGCCGTCATCATAGATTACAAAAAAGTCGGGCCGCACTTGGCCTATTACCATTTCGGCTTCGCCGGGATCGGCAACAAACATAGTATCAAACAGGGAAACATTATAGCCATTTTCGCGCATTAAAGCGGCTGCATACAGCGTCCCTAATGGCGCATAGGGCTGCCCCAACGCCCATTGTTTGGGGTCGAACCGTAAAAAATATGAATGCGAAAAAAGTATATTATTCATATTTTATCCATTTATCTTAATACGTCATCTTTACTTTTTAATTTTATAAACCTGGTAATTATATATATTGTTATATAAATAATAATCCGTTTTCACTAATCCGTAAACAAACTGCCGCATATCCGGGCTTACCAATTGCTCATATTCTGAAAATAAAGGAATAAGTATCATGGCCGGTTTGTTTGTACGCATATCCCTGAAAAACCTTTCTTTAGCTATACGGGTTTGTGTTACATTAAAATAAACAGTCGGCGATATTCTTTCTGAATAAACTTGTACCTGGGCGCCGAAACCAGCTACAAATACCTTATCCTGTTCGGTTGTATTGGCCCTTACCCACAATCCCAATTTTTTACGTGATCCTTCATCCGGCTTAATATAAGGCTGCTGACCATATTTTTCTTTCGGACCCGACCCATCGAATATTATTTTTTTGATGTTTACCAGTGGTTCCAATAATTTGGGGAAGAACGTGATCCATATAATAACCATTACCGGTTTTACCGGCACTTTGTAAACATTCACCAAATGGATAACAGCAAAGGCACTCATTAATGACAATGGCGGCAGCAACTCTTTAAGATGAACTGTATCATAAATGCCTATTATATTGATCCCGATAAAATAAACGATAAACCATAAAATAAACAGATCAACTTTTCCTTTTATAAAAATATAAGCCAGTACCAGCGGATAAAATAAGATGATTTCGGAATAAAAAAACTTGTCAGAAAAACTTTCCAGTTTCCATAAAATAGTATGGTCAGTAGGGCTGCCTGATCCAAAATTATCTGCCAAACCATAAGTTAAAAAACCATTAACGTCAACTCCTGCCAAAAAAGCTACTGCTGCAAGCAAAATAATACTTGCCGAAATCCCTGTACAAAACACCAGGGCATACTTTCTGTTTTTTCGCAATAATGAACTTAATATAGCCAATATGCCAAAAAGAGCTGATAAACGAAACCCTAATCCTAAGCCGGCCATTAACCCGCTCACGAAAAAATCCTTCTTATTTTGCCCGGTAATATAGCCGTGGAAAGATAAGATAATAAACATTACCTCGTACGTTTCGGTAAATGCAACATACCTGCCGCCTGTACCATGCCAAAGCAGAGATAGACCATAAAACGAAACAGCCAGTACACCCGCCTGTTCGCCCGCTATATGTTTGGCTATTTTATAAACATAATACAGACCAATGGATTGACATGCTGTACCCAATACACGGGGAAACCAATAATTTACGCCAAAAAGCGTATCTGACAATCCGAAAATGGCAAATATTAATGGCGATTTATTATCAATTCCGCCCGAATAAGGCACCAGGCCATGCCTAAACCAATTGCGACCTATATAATGCCATATAGACTCATCAAATGATAGGGCAAAACCATTAGTGAGAAGGGTAACCAAAATTTGCAGCACCGCAAATAATATAACCAGGTGCAATAAAGTTGGTTTCCAGCGACCGATCGTTTCCCTCAGGTTCATATCGGTTTATAATTTTGCAAATGGTGATAAATTTAAACTGCACACACATTTTACACAGGTAGGGTTAATGCTCATATCCAGTGTTTTTCTGAAACTAATTGCTTTGTTACTGTTTAATATATCTGTTAATGATGCGTCGTGTATATTGCCAATAGTATCATGAAAAAAACAAGGGCGTACACTGCCATCCGCTTCAACTACGGTTGATACCCAGGGAGCATTACATTTTTTATAGGGGAATGGGTTCAGTCCGTAAAATGCAGCGTAATAATCATGTATAGCTTGTATTTTTTCGGCAGATTCCGCTATAAATCCATTATAAAAGTTCTCTATGCCATCATTAATTATTTCGTCTATCACCCGTTGAAGGCTGGGTAATTCCTCTTCGGCTAATAATACTTCATGCTGCTTTGGTTCGCTCCACGCGGTTTGGCGGTTAAAAGCATGGCTGCTTATATCGGCAGGTAAAAAGCTAACCTGGTCAATACCCATTGCTTTTGCCTCGCTGATAATAGCGGGCCAGTTCCTGAAATTGAGCCGATGTATCACCGTGCGTGCTGTGATGCGGTACTTAGGGTTAATAGATTTAATATACTCAACCCCCTCTTTCAGTTTTTTAAACGCGTTAGGGATATTGCGTATGGTATCATGAACCTGCTCATCGCCATCCAGCGATACAATGAGGTCATCAACCCATTGCAATAATTGCGGCGCGTTACTTTTTACAGACAGGCCAGTTGTTAGCAAGGTTACTTTAATTTTCTCCTTTTTTAGAATTTCGCAAAGTTTAAAGAAGTTGGTATTGAGCAAAGCCTCACCGCCCGACATTACTACCTGCCGTGTTCCAAATTTTTTCAGGGAAATGAGCAGGTCGTTAACATCCTGTTCGGTAAGCTGCTTCAGGTTTTTATTGTCTTTCCAAATATCGCACATCACGCACCGGCAGTTACAGGCACTATGCGGCATCAGGATAACCACCGGCAACGCCAATATTTTATCCGTCTGCAATGTTCTGTATCGCCGGTAGGTTTGATATAATGATTGCACAGGCATGAGTAATACTAATTAAAATCCTTGTATTTCGGGCTGCCGGTATTTCCAAACTTTTTGTAATAGCTTTATTTCATACGGGTATTGGTATACATTTATTTTATACCGTAAACTTGCAACCAGCTTTATGGCTGTACGCTTTACATTACTTAAACGTATATCAGTAACCGTTGGATATACCCCATTCAATACGGTTTCAAAGTTTTTAATTTTATTTATCATCTCGGGCGTGAGCCAGGGTGTGAGCGGGTTTTTTCTCAAATCAAAATTTTCCCATGCCGGGCTTATCCAGTCTTCCAACACCTCGGGGTATTTAAAACCCGCTGCCTGAACTTGTTTAAATAATGTTGAGCCCTCTGTAGGAACAGGGCTATAAGTATATAATACAATTTCGGTACGTGGGTTTACCTTTTTTACTTTCTTTATAAAATCTATTTCAAAATCTATTTGTGCTTCTACTTGTTCGGGCGTAGGTGCGGGTGTGCCTAACACAAATGAATATTCAGGAATGATATTAAATTTCTTTAAACGTTCGGCAAACCTGATGATCTGGTCCCCGGTTTGTGTACCGCCTTTATCCAGTTGTTCAAGTATAAGATTATTACCGCTTTCGGCGCCAAAAAAGATGATCCTGCAACCTGCATCACTTATTATTTGTAATGACTCATCACTAAACTTATCCATCGTGTCTATCCGCGCCATGCCCCACCACGACATTTTTTCGGGCTTGATCAATTTCGCGAATTCTACTGTTCTTTTCTCTGAAACAAAGAAATTGTTATCATGAAACTCGATGGCATCTGCTCCCCATTTATCTTTGATGTATTTAATATCATTATAAACACTTTGGGCCGATTTAGCCTTCCATCTTGCTTCAAAAATCGGCACTACCGCGCAAAATGAACAGGTAAACGGACAACCGATGCTTGAATGATAGGCCAATGTTCGCTCACCTAAATAAGTTTTACCCAGGTACTTTTTAATATTGTATATATTATCGAGCTTATTATAGGGCAACGGTGGCAAACCCTCCTGCTCAAACAGGTCCTCTTTTGGAGTTTTAACTATCTCTTTACCGGCTCTATAAATAATATTCCTGATAAACTCATAAGGGGTGCCGTTTTCCAAGGCATCTATTAGCGCGGGAAAAGCATGGTCGCCGGGCCCATTAATTACAAAATCAACGTACCCCGATTCAAGGATAACTTTTGGCTGGGTTGAAGGGAAGTAGCCTCCCCATACCATAATTGTACCGGGAAACTTTTGCTTTATTGCTTTCGCAAAAGGTATAGATTGTACCAATTGCGGCCCGGGCATTACCGTAAAACCCAGGTATTTGAATTCGCCTGTGCTTAAATAAGTTTCCATTACTTTAAGCGGATCAGGATCGCGATTGCCATCAACTATAACCCAGTCATATTTACCCTCAACGGATGCAGCAATGCTTAATATGGAATTTGGGATGCGGTATTTTCCGTTAGCGCTTTTCGGATTAAACAATAATATCTTATTCATTTTCTTACCCCGTTTGAGCTTATGTTTAACTAAAAGGCAGCACCAACCAAGCGGTCAGTTATTAAATATACTAATATAAAAAAAGATACACAACTTCTTTTCAGAAAGTTGTGTATCGTTATAGGTATTATTTGCAAATAATTGAACGTATTAGGTTCATATTTTCAATTATTAATAGCCTGGATTTTTTATCAGTAACGCGTCTGTTCCCAAATCGCTGCTCGGAATGTTATTATAGTACATCGAAGAGGGGAAGTTTCTTGCACCGCCGTCAGTTACCCTTACGTACACATAATCATTGGTGTCAATATCCCAGAAGCAATCCATATTGTATTCCTGGCGGTTGGTAAAGTCACTGGTTATTGCTCTCCACCTTACATAATCCCACCAGGTTTTGTTCTCATAAGCAAGCTCTACCAAACGTTCGTGGCGTATGGCCGCCCTGCTGATAGCAGCAAGCGGAGCCAGGCCGGCACGGGCACGTATCTGGTTAATAACAGCCAATGATTCTGACGGGGCATGGCCCAGCTCGAATGATGCTTCCGCATAGTCAAGCAGCACTTCGCCGTAACGCATATCCATCCATGAGGTACGCGAGGTATAATCGCGGATAAGGGTGATATCGGTTACCGGGTCTGTCCATTTCTTTAACCAGGTGGTCTGGTCGCCCCTGTTGGAGTTGCCTGTGCCTACTACATAGGTATCGCCGGCGTTGAACTTGGTCGGGTCGGCATTGAATTGCTTATAAGTACTGCTGCCTACCTTGGTATCAAAAAACTGTACGTTGGCGCTGCCGCTGATCTGGCTGCCTCCTAAAATTACCCCTTTCTGCGAAGTAATGATCGCGGTGCGGAAGAAGGTACCGTTAGATACCAGCGTGCCGTGGTAACGCGCTTCTTTGCCCACAAACGGGGCGGTCATAGACGGGTAGTGGTACAGCGTGCCTATTGAAGGCGCTGCAGCCGGGTTAGAGCCGTCCGTAGTCTCAAATTTATCCATCAGGTCGCATGATGCCTCCAGCGCGTTGTCATATCCCACCGCTGACCGGATATAATCTGGCAGCACTAACAGATCCTCTGAATGGGTATAAGAACCTGAGGTGGCAAAATCATAGCCCCGGTTAAAGATCGCTTCGGTATTGCTGTCGCCCTGCTTGGTATCATAAAACAGGTATTCGAAGTTTTGTGGCAGGTTGGTCGAGTACTTGTTGTACAGGGTAAATACATTGCTGGCGATAATGGCCGCGCTTGCATTAAAGGCTGCCTGCATATAGGTGTTCCCATGTGCCGCGTCAATGCCAACGATGCCGGTAGTGCCCGCCTGTGAGCCGGCCAGGGCGGTGGTAAAGTTAGCGTCATTGGCGCCAAACAGGCCTTCTGAGCCCGCATGAAGCATCACCCTTGATTCTAAGGCCAGCGCTACCCATTTGTTGGCACGCCCGTAGCCGTAGGTTACATTGTTTACTATCGTATTGGTGCTCAGGTACCCTGCCGGCAGCGCGGGAAGGCCCGCTACAGCCGCGTCAAGGTCGGTCTTGATCAGGTCATATACGTCTGTTTCCTTGTTTCTTGGCAAAGGTATTGGGTTGGCCGGAATGTCTAATACGATCGGTACGCCGCCGTAATATTTAACCAGCCCGTAATAACAGTAGGCACGTATAAATTTGCCTTCTGCCACGTATTGGGCGATCTGTGCCGCCGGAAAATTAGCCGTGGCCGCCCCTACCAGCGATATAAACGAGTTCACGTTACGGATCGCTTTATAGATCTGGTCGTAAGTGGCCGGATTCATATACGAGCCGCCCGGGTTCCACTGGGTGGCTGCTTCGTCGCTCAGGTTGGCCAGGTACTGGTTGCCCCCATCAGGGAAACGCCAGAAATTGCCTTCAATGAACGAGAAATCTTCCATCGGTAAATCACGGTACAATGATGCCGCCCATGCTGTTACCGCACCGTCGTTACTCACGATCTGGGTAGCGGATAGCAAATTTGTTGGCGCTACATCCAGCAGGTTCTTCCGGCAGGAACATAATCCTGTCAGAATGGCCATTATTAATACAATTTTTAAATGTTTCATGTCTTTTTCGTTTAAAAAGTTAGGTTAGCCCCTGCTGTTATGTTACCAGACATTGGAGCGTTATAGTTAGAGCCGGTTTGCGGGTTGTTGTCGGTATATTCCGGATCAACAAAATCCAAACCTTTTGCATGCCAGGTAAAGAAGTCGTAAGCTGCAACAAATATACGCAGTTTACTAATATTTACTTTACTAAGCAACTTTTTAGGGAACGTATAGCCAATTTGAATTTGCTTTATACGTGCGTAGGTTCCGTTAAATACGGTGTACTGGCTTGATTGGTCCAAACCATCCTGCCTTTCACCGCCAACGCCTGCCGCTGGTGTTGAAGGCCATCTTCCCGGTACCCATGCGCTGTTATTGTCAAACAAGTCAGCACGGTGCCACCTGTCAACAAATGCAGTAATAGGTGTTTGCGGGTCGCGTATAAATGGATCTGATAATCCGTCACCATAGCGAACGTTGTAATCGGTAGCTCCTTGTATAAGGAAGGTTAAATCAAACCCTCTCCAGTTGGCATCAAATGTAGTACCAAAGAAAACAAGTGGTTTTAAACCGCCGTTTGCAAGAACTACGTTGTCATTACCATCACTTTTACCGTCACCGTTAACATCCACATACTTCAAGTCACCCGGAAGCAGTGTTCTGTTGCCGTTACCGTCAATAATAACCGGGTCAGCATAAATTTCGGCATAACTCTGGTACTGGCCGCTAACCAACCTGCCCCTTATAAAGTCAACATACCTGTTTGTTGTTGTGCCTGTCCAGTTAGCATACGGGTTAGCAGCAGGGGTTTCCTCATGGTGTCCCCAGTTTGACCGCGAAAAGCTCATGTTAGCGCTAATGCCATAGTTTAATTCGCCGGCTACATCCCTGTGGCCCAACGTAATTTCAAAACCACGTGTACGGTCAGAGTTTAAGTTAACCTGTGGCAATGTACCGCCAAAGTTGCCCGGTACAGCTACAATAGCAGTAGCTAATAAGCCTGTCCGAGACCTGTTGAACACGTCGAATTCAGCAGTCAGCAATGAATGCCAGAATGATGTTTCTAAACCTATATCGCTGGTAATTGAAGTGTACCAGGTAATATTAGGGTTGGCAATTGATTTATAATCAACACCTTTAGTAATACCGCCACTGGGGCCGAATACGGTACCAACCTGGTCGCCGCCGTTACGGCCTGCGGCCGCGGCATATAGCGAGTTAGAACTTGGGTAAGTAAATCCGGTTATAAATGAAGGGAAGGCAGCGCCCTGGTCATCACCCAGGCGGCCATACGAACCGCGAAGTTTAATATTATCTACCCATTTCAGGTTGTTTTTGATAAAAGGTTCTTCAGATATTCTCCATCCGCCTGATACATAAGGGAAAAATCCCCACCTGCTGTTAGCCGGAAATAAAGATGAACCTTCATACCTGAAACCACCTTCTAACAGGTATTTACCTGCGTAATCGTAATTTAAACGGCCTATAAGGCTTTCGTTATCACTTGGATACCAGTTGCCGACGCTAAAATTTTTACCGCCTTTGGCTACTTGCCCAACTGCAAGACCCGTGTTTAGCAGGTCAATGGCGTCAACTGCAAAGTTTGATGAGGCCTGGGTATTATCGTCTTCCTGGTAAAGTGTTTCCCAAAGCGCTAACGCTGAAATATTATTTTTCCCGAAATGCTTTTGGTAAGATAATGAAGTTTGCACGTCGTTCCTGGTAGTTTCTGTAACGTTTTGAGTTAAGTTAGCAGGGTAACTATGGGCAAAGGTTATATACTTGTTATTGGTATAATCCCATTGGTACTGGTTCCAGTCGTGTAGTAATTGTTTATCTACACTATTATAAAAGTCATAGCCGATCTGGAATTTCGCAGTCAATCCTTTAACAAAAGGGACAGCCCAGCTTAAGCTGGTAACCGAGTAAAGACGTTTATCATCAAAGTGGTCATAACCGGCCGCGTTAGGGTCAATAAGCGCCCTTGGGTTATCAAGGCCCTGGTCAAGTGCCTGGCCATAATACTTAGGGTTATCAAATAAAAACACCTGGTCCTGCGGGGTAAATGACCAATCGTTCCTGGTCAGGTTATAATACCTGCCGGTGCTTTGATTCGGCCTGTTATAAATTTCATCAATAAAGCTAAAGTTAAACTCAGCTACAAGGCCTTTTGCTAACGTAGCTGTAACGGTTTGCCTTGCATTGTATTTATCAGAATATTCTATACCTGAAGAAAGCAAGCCGCCTTCATGAATTAAACCGCCTGATGAAAAGAATTTTACCACATCAGAACCACCGCTAAGGTTAAGGTTATGCTGCCATTGGGTAGAGCGGGTATTTATAATTGCCCTTATCCAGTCGGTACTTTCTGATTTACCGTTATAATAATCCTGTATGTTCTGGTAAGTATATTTTGGAGTAATAGGATTAGAACGGTTACTTGATGCAGTGTTAAATTGCGCTTCGTCATAAGTTGACTCTTGCTCATAACCGTTCTCAAGATCCGGGTATTTTAATATTATTACTTCACCGTACTGGCCGCTATAGTTTACCTGCACTTTGCCGGCTTCACCTTTACGGGTAGTAACCAAAATTACACCATTGGCCGCTTCCACACCGTATATCGCTGCCGAGGCATCCTTTAATACAGAGAAGCTTTCAATTTCATTCGGGTCCAGGTGGTCAAATGAAGATTTATCTCTCGGGATACCGTCAATAACGTACAGTGGGCCTTGCTGGCCGCCTGCCGCGCCGCTAAAACCACGGATATCTATATCAGTATGATATAAACCCGGGTTAGAGTCTTCTGTTGTAACACGAACACCAGGGGTACGGCCAACAATAGCGTTGGTTAAATCCGTTACCGAGTTTCTCTTGATCTCAGCAGCATTGATGGTACCGATGGCATCGGTTAAGCTGGCACGTTGTTGCGTACCGTAACCTACAACTACCACTTCGGTAAGGCCGGTGTTTGTTGGCACCATGCTTACGTTTATAATAGATTTGCCCCTTGCCGATTGCTCCTGGGTGTCATATCCTATAAAGGAAATAACAATTGTTGCATTGGCATCAGGTAATACCAGCCTGTACTCGCCTTGCGCGTTAGTGGTGGTAGCAACTGAAGGTCTGTCTTTATCTTTCACATAAACGCCGGGTAGTGGCATTGATTTCTCATCCACAACCTTTCCGGTTATTGTTTTTGTTTGTTGCGCGCTTACCTGCAAGGTAGCCAGGGTTAACAAAACCATGGCAAGCTTCATTATAAGCAGCGATTTTTTTGACGAGCAAAATTCTTTGCCGCAAATAAATGCATTGTATATCTTATACATTGAATGTTAGTTTAATTGTAATTGGTTGTTTGATTAATAAATTACCGGGGGCGGCTTCAAAAGCCGGAAAACCGGGGCTAAAGCCCTCGGTATGTTTAGGTAACTGAGGTTTAGGTATTGATTAAACCATAATAGCCCTCCTTTCTTCGTTATAAAAACGTGCGTGTGTCCTGCTGTTTTCAAATACAGCTTTTGTACTTAAATCATCCCATACGGCTGATACAGCATCCTGATCAACATGGCCCGAATAAGCCAATAGTTCATCACAATAGCCTGTACCACTTGTATTAGAAGAGCACTTTTTCAACAAAACACACAATCTATCGTTGTTCACTTGTTTTGATTTTAGTTTCCTGAAAAGGGTATTATATTGGTTGTATTCTATAAAAATTGGTAAACAAATGTAACAATAAAATTATATATGCAAATAAAATTTTCAAGTAATTGCTTTTTTATGGGCATTTATTTCCCGTTCAGCTTGTATAATGATATAATTGTTGCCTATCAAACCTATAGATTTTATTATAATTGAATGGTGATGAGCATAAATGGCGGCCAAATAAAATATACTTTCCGCGTATTTATAGCTAAAAAATCTCTTCGCTTAATAAAATTAACTTGTTTAAAACTTCTGTACCTGCTGGTTATGCCCCCGATGATAAGCAAAAACCAAAAAAATTATTGAAAAGCAGGTTTTTTAACATTTCATCCAAAATAAAAAAACGGCAAGCAGACAGGTGGGTTCACGCTGGACCAGGTGGGTCCACCCTGGTCCACCCTAGTCCAGGTGTAATGTCTCTGGCCAAGCAGGTGTTTAGTTTTACGGGCACTATTCTACCGGTTAAATATTTATTTACATTTGTTTATACGGCAGTGTAAAACAGAAGGCTATGATACTTCAAAAACAGCTTATGCAGGAATATGAAAGGCTGCAATATGAATACCTGGCAGAAGCCGAGGAAATGTTCGGGCCAAAAACTGATTATGGGTATGTTGGCCTGGGGTATCATAAATTCGCTCCGCGTACATTACTTTATAGCAAAGACACTTTAACAGGCAAAAATTTTTTTAAAATTGAATTATACCGCAAAGCTGCTGATGACCGCAAAGATGGCATCTTTCAGTTGTCGCATGAAGTTGTACATCTTATTTCGCCGGTTGAGCAGGTAGATGGAAATGAAGTGAACTACCTGGAGGAGGGCATGGCTGCCTACTTTTCTGAAATTATTACCGAACGCGAAACTAAAGATTATGAATTTTGTGCAATAATGTTCGGGAAAAGCCCAAAGTACCTTAAAGCATATATGCTTTACCTATCCCTTATTGAGATAGACCAGAACGCGGTAAAAAAACTGAGGGAAATTACTCCGGTAATCGCAAACATTCAACCCGAAGATTTTATAAAGGCGGGCCTAAAAGTTGATGAAGAACTTGTTGAGGCTTTATTGGCTAAGTTTTAAGGTTTTTTTGTCAGGAGCATTAAATACTACCACAGGCAAAAGCCCCTGGATTTCATCCAAAGGCTTTTAATTTAAACGTGGTCCCGACGAGAATCGAACTCATATCTAGAGTTTAGGAAACTCCTATTCTATCCGTTGAACTACGGGACCTTGTTGATGTGTCCCGATAAGTATCGGGACGGATGTGCAAATGTGCAAATTATAGGCGAGTTAGTCAAACACTTTTGCATATCCAACCATCTGCACATCCGCACATCTGCATATCCGCAAATTACCTAACCACCGATCCATTATGCAGATCATCAACCGGCGAAACAAAACTTAGCTTGCCTGCCGCGTCTTCGGCCATTAATATCATTCCCTGCGAGATGATGCCTTTTATTTCACGGGGTTCCAGGTTAACCAGTATGCTAACCTTTTGGCCAATTATTGCTTCGGGTTCATAAAATTCGGCAATGCCCGATACTACGGTGCGCTGGTCGATACCGGTATCAATGGTGAGTTTGAGCAGCTTTTTTGTTTTGGCAACTTTTTCGGCGGTTAAAATGGTGCCGGTGCGTATGTCCATTTTGGCAAAGGATTCATAGTCAATGTTCTCCTTCGCCGGGGTTATTGGTGTTTCTTCCACATCTGCCATTTCTTGTTTTTTATCATGCAGTTTTTGTATTTGCTTTTCTATTATTTCGTCCTCTACTTTTTCAAACAATAAAGATGAGGGGTTTAACCGGTGCCCATTAGCAAATACTATCCCGCTATCAAAAGTAATATCATTAACGGGCCAGTTTAACATGCCAAATATTTTTTTGGCGGTTGCAGGCAAAAACGGCTGCAAACAAACGGCCAAATGCCCGATTATAAACAGGCAATTATGGAGGGCGTCCTTAGCTTCAGCCGGGTCGGTTTTAATAGTTTTCCAGGGTTCTTTTTCGGTTAAATAGCGGTTTCCTAACCGCGCAATATCCATTACGCTTTGCAGGGCCTGCCTAAACCGGTAGGTTTCTAAATTACTTTCCAGCGAATCGTAAAATATGCCTAGTTCATCATTAAGGTAGCCGTCGGTTAGTTTAATTTGAGCACTGCCGTTTTCAATTTTACCATCGTAAAATTTGTGCATCAGTATCATTACCCGGTTCACAAAATTGCCCAAAATGGCTACCAGCTCGTTGTTTACACGTGCCTGGTAATCTTTCCAGGTAAATTCACTGTCGCTGGTTTCGGGGAGTATGGATGTGAGCACATAGCGCAATTCATCCTGTTTGCCCGGAAATTCTTTCAAATATTCATGCAGCCATACCGCATGGTTGCGCGAGGTGGAAAGCTTATCTCCTTCTAAATTTAAGAATTCGTTTGCCGGTACGTTTTGGGGCAAAATATATTCGCCATGCGCGTGCAGGATGGCCGGGAAGATAATACAATGAAACACAATATTATCCTTACCAATAAAATGGATAAGGCAGGCATCCTCCTCCTCCTTTTCCTGCTTTTTCCAGTACAGTTTCCAGTCTTTTCCTTTGTCAATTGCCCATTGCTTGGTTGCCGAGATATATCCTATAGGTGCATCCATCCAAACGTACAGCTTTTTGCCTTTGGCTTCTTCTAAAGGCACATCGATGCCCCAATCTAAGTCGCGCGTCATAGAGCGGGGTTGCAGGCCCGATTTTAGCCACGATTTACATTGGCCAAATACATTTACTTTCCAGCTTCCCTCCTTTTCATCGATCCATTGCTCCAGCCAGGGCTGGTACTTGTCCAACGGTAAATACCAATGCTTGGTAGGCCGTAAAACAGGCGGCTTGCCGCTTAGCGTCGATATGGGGTTGATCAGGTCAGTTGGGTTTAATGAGCTGCCGCATCTTTCGCACTGGTCGCCGTAGGCATTTTCATTATGGCAATTGGGACAGGTGCCCACTATGTACCTGTCGGCTAAAAATTGCTGATAATCTTCATCATAATACTGCTCCGAAAACTTCTCAATAAACTCATCCTTTTCATACAAATTCAAAAAAAATTCCTGCGAAAGATCATGATGTATAGCCGAAGATGTACGGTGATAAATATCGAAGGCAATGCCAAACTCCTCAAAACTGCTTTTTATCTGGTTATGGTATTTATCAATAATAGCCTGGGGGGTGGTATTTTCCTTTTTAGCTTTGATAGTAATAGCCGCGCCGTGCTCGTCTGATCCGCAGATGTAAACCACCTCCTTTTTTTTAAGGCGCAAATAGCGTACAAATATGTCGGCAGGTAAATAAGCGCCGGCCAAATGGCCGATATGCAGGGGGCCGTTAGCATAAGGCAATGCCGATGTAATGGTATAGCGTTTAAATTTATTGAGTTGTGACATAATAGATTGGCAAAGATAAGTTATTTGGGTAGAAAGTCGGGAGGTCAGAAAGACGGAAAGTCAGAAAGTTTTTTTAATATTGGATATGTATAACATCCATTCACCCGCCACATCACAACCCCCTTATTTAAAAAAGGGCGACAAGATAGCGATAACCTGCCCGGCAAAAAAGCTGCCTGCACCCATGACGGATGCTATAACCCTGCTGCAATCATGGGGGCTGGAGGTTGTTTTAGGCGAAACTGCCAGCGCATCCTTTCATCAATTCGCAGGTAATGACGAGCTGCGGGCGCGTGATATGCAACGTTTTGTTAACGATGACAGTATTAAAGCCATTATAGCCGCGCGCGGGGGTTATGGCACTATACGGATGATAGATAAGGTTGATTTCAGCCGGTTTGCACAAAACCCCAAATGGCTCGTTGGCTTTAGCGATATCACCTTATTACATGCCCATTTATACGGTAATTATAACATACAAACCATTCACGGACAAATGCCGGTAAACATACCCGATGCTTCGGCAAAGTCACTGCAAACGCTTAAAAAAGCTTTGTTT
>Ga0206891_10100_pt1 | contig 27318 bp, 25 predicted proteins | sample Alteio_BWOrgHeat_55_FD_153246 | JGI IMG/M metagenome (GOLD analysis project Ga0206891, IMG submission 153246) | Enriched cells from forest soil in Barre Woods Harvard Forest LTER site, Petersham, Massachusetts, United States - Alteio_BWOrgHeat_Nextera7 ...
TGGGGACAAAGCTTGTGACCCGATGTCGATTTTGGTAACAACGCGGCATGAGAGTTACGGAATACAAGATCGCGATGGCTTCAACCCCGGACGCCCTGGTTGTCGAGGTAAACAAATTGATCGCGGACCGCTGGCAACCTTGCGGCGGGATTTGTGTGTCGCGCGAAAGGGTCTCGGGAATCATGCAATCGTTCATGCAGCCGATGATCCGCGAGCCGAAGAAGCGCGTGGGGCGATTGACGGTTTAGTTTTCAAGAAAAACCTCCCCCGTGGCTAGTCGGGGGAGGTCTCGCGACTGGAGAACAACAAGGGTTATTTCGAATCCTTCAAGTCCTTCAGTACAACGAAAGTCGCGGTGCCGCCGCGCTGGACGTAGAGGAGCACGCCTTTTTCCGGATCAACCTTGTCCATGGCGCTCTTGAAATCCTCCGCCGAATGGACCGGCACGCGGTCGATCTCGGTAATCACATCGCCATGTTGCAGGCCCTTCCGCTGCGCGGCGCTGCCATCGGCGACATCCATCACCACGACGCCTTCGCTATCGTCGAGCTTCAAGCGGTCAGCGAGTTCTTTCGTCAGGGTTTGCACGGTCAGGCCGAATGCGCTCTCGGCTTTCAGCTGTTGCCTGTGAGTCGATTCGTGCGAGGCAAATTGGACCCCGCTGGGCATCTCGCCGGTTTGCAGGGCGACCTGGATTGCCTTGGTGCCACGCACGACGTCGAGCTGGACCTTCTGGCCGACTTCCTTGTGGAGGATCTGCCGCTGCAAGTCCCGCGGGTTCTTGACCGGGGTGCCGTCGACGGCCACGATGATGTCCCCCGGCTTGAGCGTGCTTTTGGCTGCGGGCGTGCCGGCATGAATCTCCCTCACGATGACGCCGTCCTTCAGGGGCTTGGCCATTTCCAACAGATCCTTGTCATCGGCCAGCGCGTCGATGCCAATGCCGATCCAGGGACGCGTGACTTTGCCGTCCTTGATGAGCTTCTCGGCGGAGTCCATTGCCACATTAATGGGGATGGCGAAGCCGATGCCGCGATTGAGGCCGCGGATCAGGGTGTTGATGCCGATGACGCGGCCTTCGATGTCGCAAAGCGGGCCGCCGGAATTACCGGGATTGATCGCCGCGTCCGTCTGGAGATAGTCGATGGTGGCCACGATGCCGGGCTCGCCCATGGGCGGCCGTCCCTTGGCGCTGACGAATCCGACGGTGAAGCTGTAGTCGAGTTCATACGGCGCGCCAATCGCGATGGCCCATTGGCCGACCTTGACTTCATCGCTGTCGGCGATTTTCGCGGCCGTCAAATCCTTTGCGTCCACTTTGATCACGGCGATATCGGTGCGGTCATCGCTGCCGATGAGCTTCGCGTCCTTGTACTCGGTGCCGTCCTTGAGGCGGACGTTAATCGTATCGGCGCCGTCGACGACGTGCAGGTTCGTGAGAATATACCCGTCGCGGCGAATGATAATCCCCGAGCCTTCGCTGTCCACGTCTCGTGGATGGCCACGGAAGAAAAACTCGAACGGCGTGCCCTTGAATTGCTGGCCGTTCTCGCCATCTTCACCGTCGGGTGACTCTGGCGCTTCGCTGGCCTTGCGGTGGCTGGTGATGACGACGACGGACGGGCTCGTTTGGTCGGCGACCTTCTCGAACGCGTTTTCCAAATGCCGCGCGAGATCGATATCGCTGTTGGAGGTTGACGCCGGAGTAGCGGCTGCGAAGAGATAAGGGCACGCAGCCGTCAGGAACAAGGCCAGCCCGAGGGTATACCAACGGGCCGATCGCGAATTCTTAAAGTGAGATGCGAATTTATTCATAAGCTTATGTTCTTCGACCCCGCTACGCGGGGCATGTTCAAATATCCTCCCAGCTTGGTAGCTGCTCCCGTGCCGCGACCGCCGTGAATATCGCCGAAGTTTGGGAAATCGGCAAGTGCCGACGAGATTCTGAAGGGCTGGCTACTTGAGAGCCTGAATCTCGGGGTCGGCGGGGAAGATAGCTTTGGCGACTGCGACCAATTGCGTGCGGATCGGGTCGAAATCCTCCTGGCGATTAACGCGGTCAGGTTTGTCCCCGTCAAAGACGGCAAGCTGGTTGCATTGATAGCAAAAAGCAATTCGGATCATATGCTGATTATTATGGAAAGTAAGCAAGACTCCGTAATCAGGAAGACACGCCGTTATGGTGCCCCACGGATAAGATGACGGCTGCTGAAGTAATTGTTGAATTTCGCGCGCTTGTGCCGGCGCGACCGGCACAGACGTGCCCTGCTCGTAACCGGCAAGTCTCCCGGGATTGTAGGGATCTTGTTGATGGAGGCGTTGCGCCGTGACCTGCTGCGAAGTCAAAAATGGACATGGTCGAGAAGGTCAAACGCGAACACGGGTTCGCCGATGACGAGATCGCGTTTGTCGGCGATGAGCTGGTGGATTTGCCGGTGCTACGGCGCGTGGGACTGGCGGTGGCGGTGCCGAATGCGACTGACGAGGTCAAACACGTCGCGCACTATATGACGCGGCGGCGCGGCGGCGATGGCGCGGTGCGGGAAGTGATCGAGATGATTTTGAAAACACAAGGTTCCTGGAAGACGGCGATCGCGAAATACCTCGCGTTGCTCGCGGCTTTACTGACGCTCGCTTCGCCGTGGCTCCTGGCGGACGGCGGCGCAGTGCAACCCAAGAAGACGGACAACAGCGGGCCCTCGGGTTACATCGAGAAATTCGAGGTCCCGCAGCGCGACGAAGACGGGAATCTGAAGTGGAAGCTGATTGGCGAACGCGCGGTGATCCGGCCGGATGGAATGATGGACATCCAAAATGCGCGCGCGGAATTCTACACGACCAATCAGTTGGACATGGTCTTTAGTTCGCCCACGTGCCTGCTCGACCGCGCCAATAACCGCGCCACGACGCAGGACCACGTGCGCATCGACCGCGAGAACATGGTGCTGACCGGTATCGGCGGTGACTGGGATGGGAACAAATCCTCGATGGTGATTCGCAGCAACGTTTGCGTCATTATTACAAATGGACAACAGGTTTTTGGGGAGCCACCGAAGCAGCCATGAAAAGAATCCTTGTCACAACTTTGGCCAGCATCATCGTGAGTGTAGCAGCCGCCGTCCCGACGACTCACGCCGCGGATGCGCCCGCAATGAACGCGACTTCACCACCGCCGGCGACAGCCAAGTCTCCCCCACCTGCGGGAGGTTCAACGAATGAGCCGACAATCATCACCAGCGAGCAGTTGCACGGGGACTACGCCCACAATGTCGGCACGTTCGAGGGAAACGTGCTGGCGGTTGACCCGCGCATGACCGTGCGCGCCGACAAGATGACGGTGTTCTTCGGCGGCACGAACGTCGTCACCTCCGCGGGAACGAATACGACCCGCTCGGTGCAAAAGATCATCGCCGATGGCGGCGTGGTCATGACCACCCCGGACAACAAGAAGTCCAACAGCGACCACGCAGTCTACACCGCGCAAGATGGCCAGGTCGTGCTCACGGGTCACCCGCGCGCTGAATCTCCCGACGGTATTGTTACCGGCAAACAGATCACGTTTTGGCGCGATTCGCAGAAAATGGACGTCATCGCCGAGGAAGGCTCAACGAACCGCACCAAGCTCCTCATCTACCCCGAAGATCAGCGGAAAGAGAATAACGAAGCGAACCCGAAGCCCAAAGATCCGGCACAGTAACGTTCCGCGTCAGTAAACGAAGGGGATGAGCGTGGCCGGCACAGACTGTTGAAACTGCCGGTATTCATCACCGAACTCCGTTGCCAGCAATTTCTCTTCACGACGGAGTTTGATGATGATCGCGACGGTCACGATGACCAGGCCGAGGAATGCGTCACCTGTCCCGGCTACCACGGCGCTGCCCAGCATGCCGGTAAGCCAACCCGTATAAAGCGGGTGACGGACGAACCGGTAGGGACCGGTCGTGATGAGCTTGTGTCCTTCCTTCAGGACGACGAGGCCGCTCCAGTAACGCCCCAGATGGATGCGCGCCCAGACGGCGAAAAGGCAGCCGGCGAACGTCACCAGAAGCCCGGCATAAACAATCCGGTTATTCCAGCTTGTTCCATAGAGAGGGCCGCAAATGAAAGGCCGCCGAGAGGCGTGAAAAATCAGCACGAACGCAATCAGCATCGGGATCGTATGCTGCCAACGCGTTCTCCGACCTTCTCTGAATCGACTGCGATAAGAAAATGGCGCGGCAGCGAACCAGACCACAAAGAGGCCCAGCCAGATCCACCAATCGACCAATAGCGGTGGAATCGATTCCACAATTCCATCGAGTATTGCCGCCGACCAACAGGGGTCAAGCTTTCCTCGCGGCGACAGAAATACTTTCGTCCATGCTCATTTCGACAAATCGTTCTGCCGCACTGCAACGCGGACAGGAAGCTCAAAGATCCCGGTCAGTGACGTTTCGTTCGATTTCACACATTTCGTAGAAACCGTTCTACGTCGTTGTGATTGCCGACGGTAATGAGGCGCAGAAGACCACCTTCAATGTCGTAAACGACACGCAACGAAAGTCCGGCCCGCACCTCCCAATGGCGGCGCGTGAGTTTCTTGATGCCTAGACCTTTCGATAAAGGTTGTTGGCTGTTGAGATGGGCAATAAGGGCTTCCAGCGCCCGAAGGACTTCCTGTTGCTCTGCTACGGTGAGCTTGTCAAACTCCCGGAGGAAACGGTTAAGCCGCCGCAGCTCGTAAGGCATGACGGCGTTTTTTTGACCGGCTGCGCAACTCCGCCACCGCCTCGGCGGGATTGGGGAAATCACGGTAAGCCCCCCGCGTTTCCTCGACCTTCACGAAACGCTCTAATCGCGCCTTCAACGTGGCTTGCCCCGAACGCTTCGACGCAACCTTGCTCGCCGCCCCGTTCCGTCCTGCGGAGATGTGCTTTCTCGTTCCCATGACGGGAACAGCTTACACCCCGCCAAGCCGCTTTGCAACGGGGTTTTGGCGGCTTCCACGTGTCCAATCTCAACAGCCGCCGCGCTATTAGCGCAGGCGCTGGCAGCTTTCTCGTTAGTTGGTATCTCTCGAACACGCCCGCAATCTACAACGGGCGCGTTGGATCAATGAAGGACGCGCAAAAACCGGAATTGTCTGCTAATTTCCGCCGTGCTGATTCTTGCTGCCCGTTTTGCGTCCCGGCTTTTCATGGGCGAGCTTAACGCCGCAATCTCTCTGCCAGCGTGAAAGCTCTCTCTCGGAAGGTTCGTACCGTTTGAGGACTTCGCGGAAGTGTCGCTTCACATCGCTGGCGGTCTTGTTAGTGTGAATGACACCCGCTACGTTACCGGCGATTCCATCGGGGCAGAGATGCTGACTGGCGAAACAGAGAAAGCAATAACGCCTCGGGTCTACAACTGGCTGCTTCCTCAGTGTCTCACAGTGTTTAACAGCCTTTGCAATGCGGCAGAAGAACTCGGAGTCGAAATAGGTGATAGCGTTTCTCATTTTTCCCAGGAGTTCATCGTCTACGCGCTCCATTGTGTACCGCGCTAGTCTTGCTAATTCGCGTTGCTCGCGTTGCCGCGCCAACTCCGCTTGCGTAAGCGGTGGCGCTTTTGCAAGGGCATATTTATAAAGACTGCCATAGTGCGCCAACTCTATTTGCGTCGGGGGTGGGGCAGACGGGATGTCTCTGATCCAACCAATCAAAACATGCTTATTATACCCACTCACAGCAGCTAACGCACTCCGCACCAATTGGAGTTCCTCTTGATCCCAATCCGGCCCCACGACTGTTTTCAGCAGTTTGCTGCCCAAAGGTTCCGTCGGGTCGATTGCCAACGCCCGTTGCCCTTTGCGGCGTCCGCGTTTGGGGAAGTGCTGCCCGGTCTGCTTCTGTTTTGTCTTCACGGTTCACCGTCCTTTTCACGGTGAAGCGGTGGGTGGGAACTGGAAAAGGCAGCCCCACACCCCATGCAGGCCGTCGCCCGCGCCCGCCTCATCAATCGCGATGCGCTGGCCACAACTACCGCAGTTGAATGTGATGTCCACAACCCGCTCTCCTCAAAAACCCGCTGGCGGTTTGGCTTTCTTTTCCTTGGCTTCTTGTGCCGCCTGAATCTTGGCAGGATCCTTTACTATGAGAAAGTGTTGTCCATTGAGCGTGGCAGTATAGCCGCTTTCACAAGTCCAGTCGTCGTTATGGGATGGAGACTGGAGGTGCACCCAAGGTTTACCGTTACCGTTCGCGTTCAGCAGGGTTTCGATGTCTTTCTCAGATAGTTGTTGGGGCTGTTTCTCACGTAAATAAGTCTCTTCGAGCGATATGCCATTGTAGAAGTGTACATTAATTCCGATGCCGTCGTGATGATATTGCCTCGCTGAATTTTCTATCGGCGGCACACGACTCGGCGGGACACCGCGGAGCGTGTCCGGTGGCCCATAACGCGCCTCAATCTGCGACACAGTTTCGCCGAGGCGTGCGTGAGCGGAATACGTCAACCCGAACACGACGCCCAACAGTATCCAGAATCGTGCAGTCTTCATTCGGTGACCTCCGAAGACGGATTCAACAACATCCGGCTGCTTCGTGCAAGTGGGAACAAGGACACGTTTTCAGGAATGTCACTTACGGAGGGCGCGACCGCCGAACCAAAGGGCGTTTTGATTCCGAAATAGGAGATTTTCGATGACGGGGGTTGTCATAACTTTTGCACTAACTCGGCAGGGCGAAACGGTCGGAAGCAGTCGAAAATAGTGAAACTCTGTTTGCGCCTAACTTTCGCGTCGGCAATGCATTCGCCTGCCCCGTGGCTCGTTGCTCAATCCCCTATCGTTTGAATTCTCAGGTTGTCGTCGAAGCCCGTCAACCAGATTTCGCGAAATCCTTCTGCCGCACTTGTCAGCGGGGGCGATTCTGCTACACTGCGACGCGATGAATCGATGTGACACGACTTTCCCATGAGCGAGGCTCCTGAAAACAACGTCCTGTTGCGCACGCAGGGGCTGGTCAAGATTTATGGCGGGCGGCGCGTGGTGGATGGGGTGGACATCAACGTCAAGAGCGGCGAGATTGTCGGGCTGCTCGGGCCGAACGGCGCGGGGAAGACAACGTCGTTTTACATGACGGTCGGGCTGGTCAAGCCGAACGGGGGCAAGGTGTTCTTCGACGGCAAGGACATCACGCGTATGCCGATGCACAAACGGGCGCGACGCGGCATCGGCTACCTCTCGCAAGAGGCGAGCGTGTTCCGCAAGTTGACGGTGGAGGAAAACATCCTCGCGATTTTGGAAACGCTGCCGCTGAATGCCGAGGAACGGAAGTTTCGTCTGGATTATCTGCTGGAGGAGTTGGATATTAAGTCGCTGGCGAAAAACAAGGCGTACACCCTGAGTGGAGGCGAACGGCGGCGATTGGAAATCACGCGCGCACTGGTAACGGGGCCGAAGCTGATGCTGCTGGACGAACCTTTCAGCGGGGTGGACCCGATTGCGGTGCATGAAGTGCAGCAGATCATCGCCGGGTTGCGGGACAAAGGACTGGGCATCCTGCTGACCGATCACAACGTCCGCGAGACGTTGCGCATCGTGGATCGCGCGTACCTGATTGTTCATGGCAAGGTCGTGCGCGAGGGCACCAGCGATTTTTTGATCAATGACCCGCACAGTCGGGAAATTTATTTGGGGCCGGATTTCAGCATGTAGGCCGGGCGAGCCAGCGGCAAGTTTGGAGGACGTTTTATGGAAATGACCGTGACCGGTCGGCATATGGACATCACACCGTCGATACGCGAGTACTCGGCAAAGAAACTGGACCACATCGGGATTGATTTCCCACGAGTCCTCAGCGCGCACTACATTTTGGAGGTCGACAAGTTTCGCCACATCGCGGAACTCGTGCTCCAGTGCGGCAACCATCTGACCATCGAAGCCCGCGGGGTGAGCGAGGACCTCTACGCGTCCATCGATAGTGTGGTGGACAAGGCGACGCGCCAGATGCGCAAGTACAAGACGAAGATGCAGCGTCATCGCCCGCGCAAGGCCGTGCTTTATCACGTCGATGAGCAAGTGTTGACGCACGATCTTCACGAGGACGAAGGGAGCACGCAGCTCGTCCACACCGAGAAATTTGCAGTGAAACCGATGTTCGTCGACGAAGCGATCCTGCAACTGGAGATGTCCGAGACCCAGTTCCTCGTGTTCCTGAATGCCGAAACGGAAAAAGTGAATGTGATCTACCGCCGCAAAAAAGGCGACTTCGGCCTCATCGAACCCACGTTGACCTGAACATGCAGACACCTTCCATCCCTACCGTCACAGTCGAGCGCTTCTACCTGAATCACGCGGAGAAGTTGCAGCTCAAGCTCATCGCAGGCGGCGCGGGGTTGTCCCGCAAAATCCAGGAAGGCTCGGTGAACCGTCCCGGCCTGGCATTGGCGAAATTTTTCCGCTATTTCGCGATGAAACGCGTGCAGGTGATTGGCGGCGCGGAATGGGTCTTCCTGAAATCGCTCGGCGACGAGGAAGCCGCCAAACGCATCGAGCGCATGTTGCGGGCGAAGATCCCCTGCCTGGTGTTCGCGCGCAATGTGAACCCACCCCCGGGCGTGCAGGAAAAGTGCGACGAGTACCAGGTGCCGCTGTTCAAGACCAAGATGGTCACGATGAAATTCATCAACGCGGCGACCATTGCACTGGAGATGGAGTTCGCACCCCAGGTGAGCGAACACGGTTCGATGGTGGACATCCTGGGTATCGGCGTGCTGATTCGCGGCGAGAGCGGCATCGGGAAAAGCGAGAGCGTCCTGGCGTTGCTGGAGCGGGGCTACAGCCTCGTGAGCGACGACATCACCCGCATCCGGCTGTTTGAAGGGCGCGAGTTGGTGGGCACTTCGTCCGAGACGACGCGCTACCACATGGAGATCCGCGGGCTGGGCATCATCAATGTGCCGGCGGTCTTCGGCGTCTCCAGCGTGCGTCCCGAGAAAAACCTGAACCTGGTGGTCACGCTGATGGATTGGGAGAAAATGGAAGAGGTCGATCGTACCGGCCTGGAACGCCAGTCCTACGCCATTCTCGGGATCAACCTGCCGCACGTGATCATCCCGGTCCGCCCGGGGCGCGACATCGCGCGGTTGATCCAGGTCGCGGCCCTCGACCAAAAATTAAAAAGCCTGGGCCACAACGCCGCCCGCGAATTCAACGAGCGGCTCATTGAGCGGATGCACACAGCCCGCTAGCATTGACAGGGAACCCGTACATCCATGAATGTTTCACGCAAGAGCAGCGGTGGTCCAGAAACCAAAAAGGCGAGCAAAGAAGTTACCGTAATCAACAAGCTCGGGGTCCACGCGCGTCCCGCCGCGCTGTTCGTCAAAACCGCCCATAAATTCGCCAGCCACATCATTGTCGAGAAGGACGGCGAACAGGTCAATGGCAAGAGCATCATGGGATTGATGATGCTGGCCGCTGGCCAGGGCTCGGTGCTCATCATCATCGCCGAGGGCTCGGACGCCGAGGCGGCAGTCCACGAGTTGGAATCGTTGTTCCTGCGCAAGTTCGACGAAGAATAATCACAAGGCCGCATGGCAGAACGCACCTTCCAGGGAATTGGCGTATCACCGGGCGTGGCCCGAGGCAATATCTATGTCTATAGCATTGCCGACGAGGTCGTCCCGGAATACGACGTCGCGCCCGGGGACGTGCCGAAGGAGATCGCGCGCTTCGAGCAGGCGCTGATCAAGACGCGCGAGCAATTGCACGAACTCCAGGGGCGCATCACCACGGGCATGGGTTCCGGCGCGTCCTCCACCATCCTCGAGGTGCATCTTTCCATCACCGAGGACCCCGCGCTCATCGAGCAGGTCGTCAAGCGGCTCGAACACGACCACAAAAATGTGGAGTTCGTCTTTAATGATGTTTCTCACAAATACATCACCACGCTCGCCGAATTGTCTGACGAGTTTTTTCGGGAACGCTCGGCGGACGTACATGATGTCACGCGCCGCATCCTGCGCAACCTCCTCGGTCACGATCACCGCGCGTTGAGCGATTTACCGCCCGGCACCATTGTCATCGCGCACGACCTGTCACCCTCGGACACCACCTCGCTTGATCGCCAGCACGCCACCGGCTTCGCCACGGACGTCGGCAGCCACACGTCACACACGGCGATTGTCGCGCGCTCGATCGGCCTGCCGGCAGTCGTCGGCCTGCGCAATCTCAGCCAATTCGTCCATGATGGCCAACCCGCGATTATCGATGGTTACAGCGGCACGCTGATCATCGAGCCGACCGAGCAGACGCTCTTCGCGTACGGCGAGGTGCAGGTCAAACGCCATTCGGTCCAGGAGCGCCTGGCCGCGTTGCATGATCTGCCGGCCCAGACGCTCGACGGGCATCGCATGGTTCTTTCCGGCAACATCGAACTGCCCAACGACGTGCACGGTGTCATGGCAGCCGGCGGGGAAGGTGTCGGGCTCTTCCGCACGGAGTTCCTCTATCTCAACCGCCGGGACTATCCCACCGAACAGGAGCAGTACGAAAAGTACGTCGAGGTGGCGCGCGCCGCGAAGCCGCACTCGGTGATCATCCGCACCCTCGACATCGGCGGGGACAAGTTCCGCAACGAAGACACGACGCCACCCGAGGTCAATCCGTTCCTGGGTTTCCGGGCGATCCGGTTCTGTCTCGCGAATGTGGATGTCTTCGAGCCGCAATTGCGCGCCATTCTGCGCGCCAGCGCCGAAGGCAACGTCAAGATGATGTATCCCATGATCAGCGGCGTGGCGGAAGTGGTGCAGGCCAATGAAATCCTGCAGCAGGTGATGCACGACCTGAAAAAAGAAGGCATTCCGTTCGACGAACAGATGCCGGTGGGCGCGATGATCGAAATCCCTTCCGCGGCGCTGACCGCCGAGATGATCGCCCCGGAAGTGGACTTCTTCAGCATCGGTTCCAACGACCTGATCCAATACACCATGGCGGTGGACCGTGTGAATGAAAAAGTCGCCGGGCTTTACGAGCCGACGCATCCCGCCATCCTGCGGTTGATCCGCGGCGTGGTCGAGGCGGGGCACAACAATAATATTTGGGTGGGCGTTTGCGGCGAGATGGCGGGTGAACCGCTCTACACTCCCCTGCTCCTTGGCATGGGGATCGACGAGTTGAGCGCCGCGTCGTCGAGCCTGCCGGGCGTCAAGGAAGTCATCCGGCGCCTCACGCTCCGCGAGGCGCAGGAACTAGCCGCGGCGTCGTTGCACACAAATTCCGGCCGCGAAGTGCTGGCCATGCTGAACGCGCTCCTGCAGCGGGTCGATCCCGATCTCCTTGGATAAATTTTCATGAAACTACTGATCCTTGCCGCGGGTTACGCGACGCGGTTGTATCCGCTGACAAAGAACAAGGCCAAACCCCTGCTCGAAGTCGCGGGCCGGCCGATGATCGAACACGTGCTCGCCACGACCGATGGCATCCCGATGCTCGACCAAATTTTTATCGTGACGAACGAGAAATTTGCGCGTGATTTTGAAGTGTGGGGCGCGGATTATCGCAAGCGGCATTCAAATTGCCCGCCGATCACTGTCGTCAACGACCACTCGACTGATGACACCAACAAGCTCGGCGCGATCGGTGACACCAAACTGGTGATCGATTCCCAAAAGGTCGATGACGATCTCATGATCATTGGCGGCGACAACCTTTTTAAGTCGTCACTCGCCGATTACGTGAAGTTTGCTGCCGCGCACGGCCCCACGCTCGGCGTCTATGACATCGGCGACCTGGAACAGATGAAAAAGTACGGCAACGTGTCGGTGGACGGCGCCGGCAAGATCACTGAGTTCGTTGAGAAACCGCCACAGCCCAAGACGACGCTCGCTGCAATGTGCCTCTATTATTACCCGCGCGCCGTCCTGCCGCTGGTGGATAAATATGTGAAGGAAGGCAACAATCCCGACCAACCCGGCCGCTTCGTGGCGTGGCTCTATCAGCGCCAACCCGTTTACGCCCACCAAATCAGCGGTCAATGGCTCGACATCGGTAGCTTCGAAACACTGGAACAAGCCAACCGCGAATTCGCGTAGGGCCCTGATGGTTCAGTGGGAACTGGTTCCCTTGAGACGAATAGTGGAAACCGTGTACGACATCCCGTCCGGGCCAATTCCAGTCCCCGTGAGAACAGCCCCTGTGACAGGCACCACGTCGAAGGATGTGCCGGCATCACCGAGGTCCAGGCTTCCGGCGACGGCGTCCGTGATGTGGCCCGTGGCATGACCATCGTAATGGCCCGCCAGAATCGGCGTCACCCCGCTATTGAGAGTATCCAGATCATTCAGCGTGACTGTCACCGTCAGTTGCTGTGCCGTCCACTTCAACCGAACGGTCTGATGACCGACCAATCGGTCGTCGTCATTCGTGATACGACTGATGAAGGTCGCCTGGGTTTTGCCCGTCACATAATGCGGATCATCCGCGAGATCATCGTCGAAAGAAAAATCACCGATCGCCAGATCAAAGAACGTGCTGGGGTTGAATTGAGTTATATCCACACCGGCCAGCGGAATAGTAATCGAGATCCGCAGAGTATCTCCCATGAACTCCTCGCAGAAGATGCCCCCGCCGCCATCATTGCCGCACCCGAGACGGTCCTGAAAAGATTCTGTGAAGGAGAGCGTATTGCTGCAAACCGGCTTGCGCAACGGATTGCTATTGGTCGCCACCACACTCACCTGATTATTGGCCGCCGTCGGGTCACCCGTATCCGAGCTTACTGTGGCCGTGTTCGTCAATATGGCGAGATTGACGGTTGAGCAAAGCACTTTGCCCGTGACAATCAAGGTCCCCGCTTCGCCCGCGGCCAGAATCGGGTAGGAACCAACAACTCGTCCCCGTCCGGCGGCCTCGCAAGACCCATTGGTGCTCGTAGCACAGGCAACGAAGTCCACCTGCGACGGGAGGGAATTTGTCACCACCACCTCGAGCGCGCTATCCGGGCCGCTATTAGTGACCACGAGCGTAAAGATCACATTGCTGGACGTCATCGCCGGACCGGGCGTCACGGCGGCACTCAAACCCAAATCAGCGTTTCCGAGCCCGATCGGCGTGATCGTCGCCGTAATGCCGGTCGTGTCCTCGTTCGGCCCGTTGCCACTGTTGCCCACGGCGAAATCGATCGTATCACCGATGACGACGGTCACTGGCCCGGAAAAAGACGCCGGGGAGTCCTCGGTGACCAGGTTATCATCATAGACGGATTGGCCATTCTGGAGGATATGCACATCGACGGAACCACCCACCGAAAGGGCGGCCGTACTCAGGCAGGTAAACGCCGCCGACACCGTGCACGTGGCGGAAAATGGAGCCGTCCAGCGGATGACACTTACCTCGTTGCTGTACCCGGGACTTTGAGCCAGCTGCCCTGGCCCATAAGGAGTGACCGCGATGGTAATCGTACCCGCGGTCCCATTGTGCAATATGTTTGGAACGCCGGCCGAATCGGAGAGACCTAACCAGCCGGAAAGATGGACGCCGCCGTAGTTTTGGGTGTTGGTGGAATCCAGATTGAACGCGGAGCCGACACCGTACGATGCGCCGTAGCTCCAGGGACCATTCGGGTTTTGGGTGGTGGAAAACTCCGCCGTTGCGTCAAAGGCCAGCGCGGCACCCGGCAGAAGGACGACCTCCCAGCCCAGCAGTACCAAGGCTAACAGTTTTCCCGCTCTTCCGTTCTTCATTACCCGATCCTCACCCAACTGCAATCCAGCTTGGAAGCCTTATCACAATGGGCTCCGGAGGGCAAGCGTCAAGAATCCAGGTTGTTTGTTCCCTCGCTACTTTGTCAATCACCGCGCAACTCGGGCACCGGTTTAGCCGCTCAGTCGAACCGCACGGCGTCGATCCGTGGCAGTCCCAGTGGGAAGCATGACACAAGTACGAATCAAAATGCCCTTGGCCGTCTCCTCCGCAACAACCTGACATCCCACTTTTAGCCCCAGCCGCTGTCGCATGCTCTTCGGCAACGTCAACGTCCCCCGCGCGTTCATGTTAATGACCTTGGTCATGAATTCAGTATTGCCGCGACGACTACATCGCGGCGTCTCGCGCAGCCAGTACTGCGCTCGGCTTCATATTTTCTGAATTGCAGCAACTGGGCAACGGGTATGGTGGCGTCTGGATGGATTCTAGTGAGACAATGCTGGCGAGGAGATAAAAGTCGGGAGCAATTGTGATTCCGTAATCTGACCACACCCACCCAGCACCGCGCAGGAGTCAGCGCCGGTTGTAACTTCCGCTCCACCTTCGCGGGCTTGCCTTTTATTCCCGCATGATTAAGCTCTCGGAGCGTTGGGCAACATGAGCGAATCACCCTATTTTCCCAGCGATGCAAACGGAGACGTGCTTCGCCGAATGCTTGATAGCGGCGACGATCTCTCGAAGCCACGGATAGTGGATTTTTGTTTCATTTTCCCCGAGCGACAGCAGGCACTCGCATTTGCCGAGCTCTTCAATGAACGCGAGTTCGAGGTGCGCATCTCCTATTATGAGGCAGGTGAGATGTGGCAGGCTATCGTACGTCGGCACATGCTACCGACTCATCAAGGCGTTACTGCACTGGAAGCAGCGCTAACAGCTCGCGCAGAATCGCTCGGCGGCAAAGCCGATGGCTGGGGTTGCATGGCGGTCAAGAGAAAGGATGCCGATTAGCAATCCGACAAACTTATGAAACTCGCATATTTTCTTCTGGTGCTGACGGTCCTCTCATTGAACGCGTGTTGCACCACGAGCGGCACGCGGCAGGGGTCGGCCAAGAGTGATCCTGAGGCAGTGTTGGTTACGTATCACGTCACGGTGGGCAAGGAGGCGGAGTTTCAAGAATTGCTTTCGCGCATTTGGCAGGTTTATCGGACGGAGCATTTGGTATTTGCGGAGCCGCACGTCATCGTTCGGGACACGGAGGGAGGAGACAAAACTCGCTTTGTTGAGATCTTTACATGGGTGAGCCACTCCGCGCCCGAGCATGCCCTGGACGCCGTGAAGAAGCTTTGGGAGCAGGAGCAGTCATTGTGTGAGGCGCGGAACGGACATACCGGCATCGAAGGTGGAGAGGTCCAGATTGTTGCGGGGAAGTGATGACTGGCACCGTTACACTCAACCGGCTTTTCTGCGGTTTGTTGGTGCTGGCAATTCCGGTGGCCGCTTTTGCGAAACCACCGCGGGATGAAAAATGCAGCGCATTGAGAAACACGGTCATCCTGGTCATCCGCCACGCCGAGAAGCCGGATGACGGCGACGGTTTGTCTGCCGAGGGTGAAGCGCGTGCCCGGGTTTACGTCAATTATTTCAAGAATTTCACGATTAACGGGCAGCCGTTGAAACTTGATTACCTGTTCGCTGCCGCCGATTCGACGGGAAGCCGTCGCCCGCGCCTTACCATCGAGCCCACGAGCAAAGCGCTCGGCCTCACCATTGATAGCCGATTTAAAAACAAGGACTTCCAGGAACTCGTGAATGAAATCCGGTCCAAGCCGCATGGCCGGGCAATTCTGATCGCCTGGCATCACGGACAAATTCCGGCGCTACTTGACGCCCTCGGCGCCGACTCCAACCAAGTCCTGCCAAATACCACGTGGCCAGCGGATGTCTTCGATTGGCTGATTCAGTTGCGTTATGATCAGGAGGGGCGATTGATGGAGGTTAAGCGCATCGACGAAAACCTGTTGCCGGATGATTCGCACAAACACGCTTTGGCGGCACCTTGAACACGTTCGTTGCATTTCACGGGCTTGCATTCTGTTCCGGCGTGGCTCAGATTTGAAGCGGTGGGCATTATGCGTGCATCACCCTATTTTCCTGACGAAGCGAGCGCAGACCTTCGGCGGTTAGGCGGATGGCTGAGGTTGCACGATGATCAAGGGTGGGCCTCCGTAGAGCCCGGTGAATCGAATCGGCGATTATGAGGTTAATCCAAGTCCTTGAGCAGCGATCGCGACTGTTTTTTGTGCCGGCCTGTTTTGGCGTTCTGGCGCTGGTTGGATTAGTTGATTACCTGACCGGGTTTGAGGTTTTCTTTTCGGTCTTTTATCTCCTGGGAATCGGGCTGGCGGTCTGGTTTGTCAGCAAGGGATTTGGTTTGTTACTGTCCATCTTGAGCGTAGCTGTTTGGATACTGGGGGACCTTGCGGCGGGTGCCCATTATTCCAGCCCGTTTATTCCCATCTGGAATGCGCTGGTTTTGACAGCCTTTTACTTTATCGTGGTCTGGCTTCTGGACAGTTTGCGATCGCTCCAGAAGGAACTGGAAGGTCGTGTCCAGCAGAGGACAATTGCCCTGACCCAGGAAATGGCCGAACGCGAACGCCTGGAAGAGGAAATCCTCAACGTCGTGGAACGCGAACAACAGCGGATCGGGCACGACTTGCACGATAGCCTGGGTCAACATCTCACCGCAGCGGCATTTGCGGGCAAGGTGTTAACGGACCAGTTGGCGGACCAACCGGTCCCGGCGGCGGCAGCCCGGCGGGTCGTGAACCTTGTCGAAGACGGCATAACACTCACCCGCACGCTGGCACAGGGACTGACCCCCGTGGAGTTGGTGGCTGAGGGGCTGATGGAGGCGTTTGAGGAATTGTCGGACAACATTTCCGAACGGTTTCGGATCGATTGCCGGTTCGAGTGCGATGTGCCCGTACTGGTTCCCGAGGCGAGAGTGGCGACCCATTTGTATCGAATAGCGCAGGAAGCCATCAGCAACGCCGTGAAGCATGGTCAGGCGAAGCACGTTGTCGTGCGACTCGCCAGGACCGAAGCCGGCACCGTTCTGGAGATCCTTGACGATGGTGTGGGCCTGCCGGATCCGGTGCCCCCAGGGCGCGGCATCGGCTTGCGAATCATGGCCCATCGTGCCAGCATGATCGGCGGGTCTTTTGCCGCACGCCGGGGAGCCACCGGTGGCACCATCGTCACCTGCACCGTGCCATGAACCCGAAACGCATTTTTCTCGTGGACGACCATCCGTTGGTGCGGGAGTGGTTGATGACTCACCTTCACCAGCAGGGCGATCTGGCTGTTTGTGGAGAAGCCGAAGATGCACCGCGCGCGCTCCAAGGGATCCTTGCGTTGAACCCCGACGTGGTGATTGTGGACATCTCCATGGTAGGCCGGTCCGGCATCGAATTGATCAAAGACCTCAAGCATTTGCGTCCAAATGTGGAAGTGATTGTCCTCTCGATGCACGACGAGATGACGTACGCCGAACGGGCTCTCCGCGCCGGCGCCCGCGGGTATATCATGAAACGGGAAGCGCCCGACAAGATCGTCGCCGCCATCCGACAAGTGCTGGCCGGCAACCTCTACGTCAGCGATCGCGTCAACGCACGGCTGGCGGAGAGATTTGTCGGCGGCACTCCACCAGCCAGTCAATCGCCCGTGAACCTTCTCAGCGACCGCGAGTTGGAAGTGTTTCAACTCCTGGGTCAGGGCCGCGACACCAAGCAGATCGCGGAAGAATTACAGATCAGCTTCAAGACCGTCCACGCCTTCTGCGCCCGCATCAAAGAGAAGCTCCATCTCACCAAGGCCACCGAACTGCTCCGCGAAGCCGTTCGCTGGGAAGAACAGCGCCAGCGCATGTAGGAATCGTTCGTACAAGACTTCTGGAACGAGTCCTACAGACAAGCCGCCAAGGGCGCTTATGCTTGTGCGTGGTGAAAATCCCTATTGCGACGCTTGTGTTGCTGGCGACCATCGCGCGCGCCGATACCAACACGCTGACCCTCGCCGAAGCCAAACGGCTGGCTTTCCAGCGCAACTGGGATTTGCTGGCGGCCAAGAGCGGTATTGATGCCGCCGCAGCGCAACTGATTGTCGCCAAGGAATTCCCCAACCCCACCACTTCACTGTCCACATTCAAAATAGGCACCCACGAAGCGTCCACGTCCCTGGGCAACGGTCTTTGGGAACGCAGTTACGATACGATTGCCGCCGTCAACCAACTCGTCGAGATCGGCGGCAAGCGAAGTAACCGGCAGGAAGCCGGTCGCGCCGGGGTCGTGGGCGCGCGAGCCCGCTTCCTGGATGCAAAACGCACGTTGGATCAAGGCGTCACCAAGGCTTACGCGTCAGCGCTGCTGGCCACGGAGAACGCGCGAATACTCAATGATTCCGCGGGCTATATGCGCCGCGAGGCGGAGATCGGGGATATCAGGTTAAAGGCGGGCGACCTTTCTGATGCGGACTTCAAGCAGATCCTCATTGCCGTCGAGCAATTCGAACTGCAGGCCAAAGCGGCTGAGGCAGCGGCATCTCAATCCCGGATTTCAGTCGAGATTCTCATGGGCGTAACCCAGCCGAAGGGCGACTGGACGCCTGCGGACAACCTTGAACAGATGGACGTGGTTGCTTCGCCAGCGATTGAAGCGAAACCAGGTGCGGAACGTCCGGATGTGCTGGCCGCGGAAACTGACCTGCGAGGAGCGCAGGCCCAGCTCAAACTGCAAAGGGCCATACGGATTCCGGACCCGACCTTTTCGGTGGGATACGAACACGAGCCTCCCGGCGGCGGCCCTCCCGTGGATACATTCAACATCGGTGTTTCATTTCCGCTGCCGCTCTGGAATCGAAACGGCGGCAACATCAAGGCGGCGGCGGCGGCCGTAGACCAGTCTGCGCTGGTGCTCGCCAAAATCAAGGCGCAGTCCGTTTCCGATCTTGCCAACGCCGAGGTTGCGTACACGGAGGCTTCCAAGCGATTGGAGCGTTACCAGAACGAGATTCGACCGCAGTCCGCGAAGGTCCGCGAGTCGGTTGCCTTCGCCTTCGAAAAAGGCGGGGCCAGCCTGGTGGATTTGTTGGAGGCCGAACGCACGGACAACGACGTCCGTATCGCCACCGCGCAAGCGATGTCGGACACGGCCAGCGCGGTGGCCGATCTGATCGCGTCACGGAACGCCATATCTGAAACTACGTTCGTCGACGAGGAACCGGAAAGGAAGAAACCATGAAGATAATCGGAGCGTTTGCCTTGGTGGTGATGGTCTTTGCCGGTTGTCGCAAGCCCCAGGAAGCGTTCGAGCCGCCCGCGCCAAAGGTCGACGGTGAGACGGTGACCTTTCCCGACAAGGCCCCACAACTTACTTATTTGTCCGTGGAGACCGTCGAGCCGAGCAAAACGGCGGAAGTCAGCCTGTATGGACGGTTGGCGTGGGATGAAGATCACACAGCCCGCGTCTATTCGCCCGTGGCCGGACGCGTTGTCGAGATACAAGCTGACGTCGGACAGAAGATCTCGGCGGGCGATGTGCTCGCGTCGCTGGCGTCGCCGGATTACGGCCAGGCGCAAGCCGACGTGAAGAAGGCCGCCAGCGATCTGGCGCTGGCGGATCGCACGCTCAGCCGCGAACGCGAGTTGTACGCGCACGGGGCCGCCGCGCAGAAGGATGTCGAGTCAGCGCAAGCCGACTATGACAAGGCGGTCGCGGAGCGTCAGCGCGCCGAGGCGCAATTGGAAGCACTGGCCCGCGGCGGAACCAATACGGGGGACGGCATGTATCCATTGCAGAGCCCGGTGGCTGGCGTGGTGGCGGAGAAGAACATCACGCCGGGACAACAGGTCCGCTCCGATGCGCAATTGGCCAACGCGCCACAATTGTTCGCGCCGCTGTTCGTCATCAGCGATCCGAGCCAACTCTGGCTGTATCTCGATGTGACCGAATTGGACATCGCCGGTCTCAGGCCCGGCCAGGAAATTCATGTGCACAGCAAGGTATATCCGGACCGCGTGTTCGTCGCTCGATTGGAAAGAATTGGCGACTCACTCGATCCGACGACCCGCACTATCAAGGCCCGCGCTGTGCTGGATAACCCAGACAACCTTCTCAAGGCGGAAATGTATGTCACGGCGGAGGTCGTTGCCGATGGCGTGAACGGCGTGGATGTTTCGTCCAAAGCGGTCTTTTTGAAGAACAACCAGTATTACGTCTTCGTCGAAGCCGCACCGGGACAATTTGAGCGCCGGGCAGTCAAGTTAGGTCCCGAGAACGGCGGCAGAATCACGGTTCTCGACGGAATCGTCGCCGGTAAGCGCGTGGTCACGGAGGGTTGCCTGCAGCTGCAAGCGCTCCTGGAAAACGGCGCGAATTCATGATCGGGACGCTCACATCCTACGCGCTACGGCATCGGCCGATCGTACTGGCGTTGCTGGTGCTGTTCGTCATCGCTGGCATCAACGCCTTTCGCCGGTTACCGGTCGAGGCCTACCCTGACGTGACGAACGTCTCGGTGCAGATCATCACACTCTTCCCCGGCCATGCCGCGGAGGAAGTCGAGCGGCTGGTGACGATTCCCATCGAAAACGAAATGAACGGCATCCCGAAACGCGCCTCGATGCGGTCGGTGTCACAGTTTGGCTTGTCACAGGTGACGATCACCTTCGAGGATGATGCGGACAATCAATTCGTGCGTACCCAGGCGGCCCAGCACCTGGCCAACGTCACGCTGCCGACGGGCGCGCAGGCGAGCCTTTCACCGGACGCAACGCCGGTCGGCGAGATCTATCGCTATACCGTGGAAGCGCCGAAGAATTTCCCACCGACCGAAACCAAGGCGATCGAGGACTGGGTCGTCGAACGCCAGTTTCGCACGGTACCCGGTGTGGTGGACGTGAACGGGTTTGGCGGCCCAATCAAGCAATACCAAGTGCTGATCGACCCCGCGAAACTGAAATCATACGGCATCACACTCAGCCAGGTGTTCAACGCACTTTCCAGCGGCAACCGGAATGCGGGAGGCTCCTACATCGAGCACGGGCCGGAACTCTACATTGTGCGCGGACTGGGCTTCGTACAGACACTGGACGACATCCGCAACATCGCCGTCGACGTGCGCAATGGCACCCCCATCACAATCAACGACCTCGGCACGGTCCAGATCGGGGAACAACTGCGCCTGGGCCGCGTCGGCAAGATCGCCCCGGGCCAACCCGACGAAGACGATATCGCCGAGGGGATTATCATTTTGCGGCGGGGTGAAAACGCGCTGGAAGTACTCAAACGCGTGCGGGACAAAGTCAAAGACATCAATGAACATTACCTCCCCCAGGGCGTCCATCTGGTCACGTATTACGACCGCACGGACCTGATTGATCGCACGCTACACACGGTGCGTAAGAACATGGCCGAAGGGATCGGGCTGGTGTTGCTGGTGCTGATTCTATTTCTCGGGCTGGGCAACTATCGGTCAGCGCTGGTGGTCGCAGCGGTCGTGCCGTTATCGTTGCTCGGCGCGTTTCTGTTGCTCGACCTGCGCGGTGTCCCAGCCAACCTGATCTCGATGGGCGCGATCGATTTCGGCATCATTGTGGACTCGGCAGTCGTGGTCGTGGAAAATCTGATCCGTATGCTGGAGGACAAACCGGAACGAATCCATGCCTTACCCGCCACCATCGTCGAAGCCGTGTCGCAAATGGGTAAACCAATCCTGTTCTCCAAGGTAATCCTGCTGACCGCTTTCATCCCGCTGTATACACTGCAGCGCGTCGAAGGAAAAATCTTCCGGCCAATGGCGTTGACACTGACCTTCGCGCTGATCGTCGGCACGATTCTCGCACTGACCGTGGTACCGGCACTGTCCAGCTTTGCGATCAGACGCGGTGTGGCCAAGGACGAATCAAAGATCGTACATGCCCTCCTGCGGATCTATCAACCGTGGCTGGAGCGGACCTTGAAAGCGCGCACACTGTGCCTCGGCGGCGCCGTCCTGTTGCTGGTGATCGCCGGTGCGGTCCTGACGCAAATCGGGTCAGAGTTCCTGCCCAAACTCGACGAAGGCTCGCTGTGGGTGCGAGCCTTCATGCCCGAAACCATCTCGCCCAGCGGGGCCGACAGGCTCGTCCAACAAATCCGCAACACGCTGGTTTCCTTTCCCGAAGTGAAAACCGTCGTCAGCCAGTTGGGGCGGCCGGATGACGGCACCGATATCAATGGGTTTGACGTGGTGGAATGCGATGTGGAATTGATTCCGCGAGACCAATGGAAGACCGCACACGACCGCGACTCGCTATGCAAGGCGATGAATCGAAAGTTGTCCGAAATCCCCGGGGTCGATTTCCAGTACAGTCAGAACATCGAGGACAACATCAATGAAGCGGTCTCCGGCGTAAAAGCGGAACTCAGCATCAAGGTTTACGGTGAGGATCCCGATAAATTGCAGCCGATCTCCGAACAGATTGTCGACATCCTGAAAAAGATTACGGGCGCGGCGGACGTCAGCGCCGAGGAATTGCTCGGCCAACCACAAGTGCAGATCACTGTGGATCGCGCCGCCATTGCGCGGACGGGATTGTCGGTCTCCGACGTGCAACAGGTGATCGAAACCGCGTTGGGCGGATCGACCGCCACACAAGTGCTGGAGGGTGAGCGCTCGTTCGACCTGGTGGTCAAGCTCGCGCCAAAAGCCGTTTCCGACCTGGAGGCGATCCGAAAAATCCCTGTATTCGGCTCCAACGGTGAGCGCCTGACGCTTGCCTCGCTGGCTTCTGTGAACGTTCGCCAGGGCTTCGCACAAGTTTGGCGGGAGGAAAACGCGCGCCGCACCGCCGTAAAATTCTCGGTACGGGGCCGCGACCTCGGTTCACTCATTGCGGAGGCGCAACAAAAGGTCGGAGCGGCGGTGAAATTACCGGCGGGCTACCGCCTGGAGTGGACGGGCGCGTTCGAAAACCAGCAGCGCGCAGTTCGGCGGCTGGAAGTCATCGTACCCATCACGCTGATTGCAATTTTCTTTCTCTTATTCACCGCCTTTGACTCCGGCAAACTGGCAACGCTGATCCTGTTAAATGTTCCGTTCGCGGCAGTCGGCGGGATTTTCGCGCTGCCGTTGGCTGGATTGAATTTATCCGTCAGCGCCCTGGCAGGGTTCATGGCCTTGTTTGGCATCTCCATCCAGAACGGGGTGATCCTGGTCGAGCGTATTCGCAAACTGCGCGGTGACGGCCAGGGTATGGCCGAGGCCATCGTGCAGGGCGCGGTTTCGCGCGTGCGCCCCGTGGTAATGACCGGCCTGATGGCAGCGCTTGGATTATTGCCGATGGCGCTTTCGCACGAAGTCGGCGCGGAAACGGCGCGCCCATTTGCGGTGGTGATCATCGGTGGCCTGGTGACGGCGACGCTGCTGACGCTATTCATCCTGCCAATTTGCTATCCGTGGTTTGAAACCGAAAAGTAGAGCGCTGAATCGCGGTGCGTTGAGATGATTTGCCCTCGACTTGGTACGGGAGAACGAGTATCATCGCGGCAGTTCTTTGACGGGGAGAGGAAGGGACGTGAAAACATGTGTTTCTGCGAAACGAACCGGATTGATTTTCGCGGAAATTCAGATGCATTATCCACGACAACAGCCCCTTATGACAATGGGCCTGGATTTTTGAATCCGGTTCGTTTGGCACGGAAATGGCAATCTTGGAAGTTAATGAACCTGGAAAATTTCTTGTGAGTTTGGCCTCTTTCCAGTACATTGCCGCGCGTAATTCGGCGAGGTAATCGACTGGGACACCTAAAGAAGCGCCTCTCCCTGACAATGAAGGAATTTATGGATAAGAAACATTATTTGTTTTCGTCGGAATCGGTGACGGAGGGTCATCCGGACAAGGTTTGCGACACGATTTCGGACGCAGTATTGGACGCATGCCTGAAGCAGGATCCGAAGAGCCGCGTGGCCTGCGAGACGCTGGCGAAATCGAACCTCGTGGTGATCGCCGGCGAAATCACGACCAAGGCGCACCTGGATTACTGCCAGATCGTGCGCGAAGCGATTCGCGGGATCGGTTACACGAAGGACGTCAGCACGGTGTTCAATGACGAAGATTGCCAGGTCATGTGCGCGCTCGTGAAGCAGAGCCCGGATATCGCGCAGGGTGTCGATGATAAAGCGGCGGACGGCAAGGCCACCGCCGAGCAGGGCGCGGGCGACCAGGGATTAATGTTTGGTTTCGCCTGCACGGAAACGCCGGAACTGATGCCGGCGCCGATCATGTACGCCCACAAGCTCGGGTTGAAACTTTCCAAGGCGCGCAAGAGCGGCGCGATCAAGTGGCTGCGTCCGGACGGCAAGACGCAGGTCACGATCGAGTACGAAAATCACAAGCCGATCCGCGTTCATACGGTCGTCATCTCCAATCAACATGCGGACAATGTGAAGCACTCCGAGATTTCCGAAATCCTGATCGAAGAAGTTATCAAAAAGATTATTCCCAAGAACCTGCTCGACAAGAACACGCGTTATCTCATCAATCCCACCGGCCGGTTTGTCATTGGTGGTCCCGAAGGCGACAGCGGTCTCACGGGTCGGAAGATCATCGTGGACACCTACGGCGGCATGGGACGGCATGGCGGCGGCGCGTTCAGCGGCAAGGACCCGAGCAAGGTTGATCGCAGCGCGGCGTACATGGGCCGTTACGTCGCGAAGAACATTGTCGCGGCGGGACTGGCTGAGCGTTGCGAAATCCAGTTCGCCTACGCCATCGGATATCCCGAGCCGGTGAGCGTACTGGTCGAGACATTTGGCACCAGCACCATGCCGCGCGAGAAGATTGAGAAGGCCGTGCTCGAGGTGTTCAGCTTCAAGCCCGCGAATATCATCAAGCAGTTGAACCTCCTCCGCCCGATCTACGGCAAGACGACCAACTACGGTCATTTCGGCAAAACCGATGACCTGGAAGCGCTTACGTGGGAGCGGACGGACAAGGCCGAGGCATTGAAGAAGGCGGTTTGATAGTTTTCTGATGAATGGCTGACGTGCGTGGTAGGCCGAATATGTAAAGCGGTTGACCGACGAGCTATATCGACAGGTTACCGCCGGTGAGCTAGGATGATTGCAAGCTAATGAATGGGTTCGTCCGAGTTGCCTTGTTCGCAACTGGGCTGGCGTGCGGGATCACGCCAATCGCCTCGGCTGCGCCATTCCCCTCGCCTGTCGACTGGCGCAACGAAAACATTTACCAGATCATGACGGACCGTTACTACAACGGCAATCCGTCGAACGACAACGTCGAGGCCAGTCACGGTTCCCCCTTCGCCCCGACCGCCAACAATGGGATTCATGGCGGTGATTTCCAAGGCATTCAAGACAAGCTCGATTACATCAAGTCGCTTGGCGCGACCGCCATCTGGATTTCGCCGATTGTATTCAATGTCGGCGGAACGTCCGCTTATCACGGCTACGGCGCGCAGGACTTTTACACGCTGGCCCCGCACTGGGGCACGATGACGGACCTGTCCAACATGGTTCAAGCCGCGCACGCGCGCGGCATCAAGGTCATCCTCGACATCGTCTGCAATCACACGGGCGACCTCATCACCAGCACTGACAGCGGTTATCCAACCTTCAAGGCGCCGCCGGCGGGCTATCACATGTCCTATTACAGCACGAATAACGAACATGCGTTTCCGTTCAATCCCACGAACGCCAGCCCGCCGCTGATCTCGACCATTTTCCATACGAACGGCCAGATCCAGAGCTTCAACTACCCCTCCGGCACCCAACAGGTCGTTTTGGGGGAATTGGATGGCCTGGATGATTTGGCCACGGAAACCACCTATGTTCGCACCAACCTGATGAACATTTACACCAATTGGGTCGGGCTGGCTGACTTCGATGGGTTCCGTGTCGATACGGCTATCGAAGTGGACTACGGGTTCTGGCAGTACTGGTGCCCGGCATTGCACCAGTTCGCCGCCTCGATCGGCAAATCCAATTTCTTCATGTTTTGCGAGGCTGACTCGGGTAACGAACAGCAGATCGGTTCCTACACCGGCACCGTTGGCGGCGGCTCGGCCAAGTTCGATGCGACGTTGGACTACGCGTTATTCGACAATTCCATCGGCTCGGTTTTTGCCTCCGCTTCGGGTCCCACGGCGAGCATCACCAACCACTACGGTTTCGTCAGCACCTATTACGACACCAATTCCTGGTTCCGGCTCGTCACGTTCCTCGACAACCACGATCAACCGCGCTTCCTGAGCAATAGCAGCGCCACCACGAACCGTCTCACAGTCGCGCTGCAGTTCCTCTATACCTCGCGTGGCATTCCCTGCCTCTATTACGGGACCGAGCAGGCGTTTGCCGGCGATGGCAACAACAATGACGACCGCGAGGACATGTTCGCGGGCCAATGGGAACCAGACGCCGCGTCGGTGGGCGACAACTTCAACGAAACGCACCCGCTCTTCCAGCAGGTGGCAAGGATGAATAATTTCCGTCGGCTCTATCCTGCGATGCGAACGGGAACGCAGAATAATTTGGCGGCCAATACGAGCGGTCCCGGACTGCTCGCTTACTCGCGCGTACTCAGCAACCAGGAAGTCATCGTCTGCCTTAACACGGCAAGTTCCACGCAAACGTTGACCAATTGCCCGACCACGTACACCCCCGGCACGGTGCTCGTCAATCTGCTGAACACAAACGAAACCATCGTCGTGACGACTGCCGCGGGAACCAACGCCACGCCGGTCATCAGTGTGCCGACTACGAGCACGAAGATTTTCATCGCCCAATCACAGATGCTCCCGCTCGATCCGGTGGTCATCAGCCAGACCCCAGCGCATGCCGCCACGAATCTGTCAGTCATTGCGTCCGTCGTCTTGAAATTCAGCAAGTCGATGGACACGAATTCTGTCCAATCCGCCTTCTCCGTCACACCGTCAACCGCCGGGACATTTGCCTGGTCGGCCGTCCATGACACGATGACGTTCACGCCGAGCAGCGGCTGGCTTCCCAACACGACCAACCGGGTGGATCTCGCCACGAACGCCTTCGATTCCGTCACCAGCAACACCTTCTTCGCGCCCTTCGACACCTACTTTGTCACCTCCACCAACGGTGTTGTTGATTTCACGCCGCCGACTGTATTCATTGGCTCGCCCACCAATGGGTCGACCATCGTGGGCACCATCTCGATCACGGGCACCGCTGCGGATAATGTCGCCGTCGCCAGCGTGCAAATCAGTATTGACGGCGGCACGCCGGTGACAGCGTCGGGTACGACGAGTTGGTCGTTCTCGCTCAACACGCAGAACATGTTGAATGGCACGCACACGATTTCCGCGCAGGCTACTGATACTTCCGGTAATACGTCAACCATCCCCTCCGTCACCGTCCGCGTCTTCAATGTGCCGGGTTCCTACCTGGCGCGTATCAGCCCCGGCGACCCGTTCACCGTCACCGATTGCACCGCCAATGTTTGGATAAAAGACCAGGCGTACAGCCTCGGCTCTTTCGGGTTCTCAGGCGCCAGCAATACGGGCTTCGTCAATTCCGCGATCAGCGGCGTTTGTTCCAACGCCTACCGTCTCTACCAG